>Ga0136574_100379_pt1 | contig 16027 bp, 15 predicted proteins | sample AntDeeMetagen134_FD_101383 | JGI IMG/M metagenome (GOLD analysis project Ga0136574, IMG submission 101383) | Saline lake microbial communities from Deep lake, Antarctica - Metagenome #134 | ecosystem: Environmental > Aquatic > Non-marine Saline and Alkaline > Saline | place: Antarctica: Deep lake...
AATAGCCGGTCGACGAGAGAGCGCAGTTGGGACGACCCGACAGATTCCAGACCGTCTACAGAGTTCCACTCGGCGAAGCCGCCGTCCGTACCGAGGGCGAAGACATCACAGTCATTTCATGGGGGTCGACGATGCCCGACACGCTTGCCGCGGCGGAGACGCTGGAAGACGAGCGCGACGTATCCATTGAAGTCATTGACCTCCGGACGATTTCACCGCGCCACCGGCTTCGATATCCCGATTCCGATGCTCGGCCGGGAGGACTACTATCTCCCGAACCCGCCGCGCATCGAAGAGGGAAGCAAAGATGTTCTGGACATCGAAGGCGGTGTCTAACGACTCGCTTCAGTGTTGTCCGAACCGTCGCGGCTACGTTCCTCTGTGACACCGACGCAAACATTGATAACGATTGCGTGGCTTATCGGAACTAACAGATGAGTAAAGACACCGATACAGTCTTGATCGAGGAACTGGCATGGATGGAGGTCGCCGACAAACTCGACGAGGGGTACGACACGGCGCTGTTGGCCTGTGGCGCAATCGAACAGCACGGCCCGCATCTCCCGACCGGAGTGGACACCTATCTCGGCTACGCGATTGCCGAGTACGTCGCCCGAGAACTGGGAAACGCGCTCGTCGGGCCGACGCTCCGACCCGGCTGTTCTGACCACCACACCGACTTTCCAGGAACGTTCTCTATCTCGCGAGAGACGTTCGTCAGTTTGCTCACCGACTACTGCGAATCACTCGACAGGATGGGGTTTGACAATATCGTCCTGTTCCCGTCACACGGCGGCAATATTGACGTGATGAAGACGTACACACCGAAAGTCGCCCGTGAATTAGAGCAGGCGGAAGTCTACTTTGTCAATCTCGACTTCGTCGGCATTCACGAACATCTCGAAGAGGAAGAAGACGTGAGCCGGGAGCAGGCAGGCGTGCACGCCGGCTACGCCGAAACGGCACAGATGCTCGCGGACTACCCCGACCTCGTCGACATGGACAAGGCGGAAGAAGGCATGACGGTGCCGGAGTTCTACGAGGCCGACCGTATTCCGCAGTCTCAACAGGAGTCGTTCACCCACGGTGTTCGTCAGCAGGTAGCGAACGGCATCCTCGGTGACGCCCGCGGCGCGACTGCCGAAGTAGGTCAGCAGATAAAGGAGATGATGGGTGACGCGATGACCGAGGAGATACGGTCGCGCATCGACTCGGAGTTCCTCTCGATGAACATCCCCGACAGCGTTGCGCACGAATACGACTGACTGACTCAGCGGTTCTTCTCGTGAATCTCTCGCAGCAACTCCGCCATCGCCTCGCAGTACTTTTCGTAGGCTTCTTCGCCCTTCTCGGCTGTCGCCAGTTCTGGGTCGCCGATAGCGCCCGAGTCCGTATACTGGTGCATCTCCGCGGAGACGCCAAGTGCGCCGCCTTCCATCAGGTCGTTCGACATCAGGCTGAATGGTTTGTCGAGATGCGTCCCCTCGATTTTGTCCTCGCGGACGAGGTCTGGGCGGAGGTGTTGAATCATCGCCGTCTCGAGTTCGCCGCCGTGGACGATGCCACCGATGTCGCTATCTCGGATCTTGGGCACGAAGTCGGCACCGAGTGTGAAGTACGTCAGCCCGAACAGTTCGACCTCGGGGTAGTCGTGTCCGACCGAATTCGTCGCTGCACCGATGAGCGAGCGATTTCCGCCGTGGCCGTTGACGTACAGACACACGTCGAAGGAATTGTCGAGGGCTGCCGCTGCCGTCTCTTCCAGTAACTCGAGCAGCGTCTCGTAGTCCGCAGTGACGGTTCCACCGAAGGACATGTGATGAGGCGAGTAGCCAGTCCAGACTGGCGGCGTGACTAGAATCGGAAGCTCGTCCATCACCTGCTCAGCGCCGCCGTGAGCGATGACGTCGACGAGGATGGTGTCCGTCGCTGTTGGGAGGTGATAGCCGTGCTGTTCGAGGCTCCCGACGGGGATGACGAGCACCGATCCGTCCTGCTCGGCGATGTCGACGATTTCTGGATAGGGCTTACCAGCCCACTCGACTGGCGACGAGCCGAGTGATTCCGAAATCATTGCATCGACGCGTTGAACATGTACATAATCTCGTCGGAGCGGGGTTGCCAGTCAAGGTCGGAGCCGACGCCGTAGACGTCGATGTACTGGAACAGGAAGACGAACGCGGCGTTGTCGTGGAGTATCTGCTCACACTCCTGTAGGATACTGTCGAGTTGCTCCCGATTCCCAGCTTGGGATGCCGTGGCGATCTTCTGGCTGGTTGTTTGCACCCAGTCCTGCTGGTCGTTCGTCGGCAGGAGCGAGAACAGCTCACCCGGCTTGACGAGGGGCAGATACGAGTCGAGAGCATTGAATTTTGGGTTCCCCCACGACGCGAACATCATTCCCGGAATGTTCCCTTCCTGGGTCGCCGTTGCGAATTGCCCGAACTCAACGGCGTTCAGCTCGACATCAATGCCGATTTCGCCCAGCATTGTGGCGATGGCCTCCGAAGTGGCGACGCCAGATGGGTACCGTTCCCGTGGCGTCAGCAGCTTCACGGACAGGTCACCCTCGTCGAAACCTGCCTCGTCACGAAGCTGGCGCGCCCGGTCGGGGTCGTGCCCGTACGGTTCGATATCCGGATTGTACCCGACGTATCGCTTACTGGGTGCCCAGCCGTGCGTCGGGTTTGCGTTCCCGCCGAGGATATTCTCGATAATCGACTGGGTGTTGATTGCGTAGTTGACTGCCTTCCGGAGTTTCGGCTGGTCATAGAAGATAGCGCCGTCCCGGTCGTAGACGTCCTGTTTCATGTTGAGCCAGAGTGCAGCCGACCGTGCACTCTCGACTTTTGCGAGTTTGGCGTTCCCCGAACTCTCGACTTGTCCCTCGGATTCCGGGCTGACGCTTCGAATCAGGTCGAGATCGCCGCTCGTGAGGCCGCTCAGGCGTGACACAGCCTCCGGGCGGGGTTGCCACTCCAACGTATCGAGTGGCGCTTCGCCAGCGTAGTAGTCCTCGCGTGCGGTCATCAACATCTGCTCGTCTCGCTCCCAGGTGTCCAGCGCGTATGGACCGCTTCCGACCGGGTCGTCGTTCAGCGCTTCGAAGCCGTTCTCCTCGGTGTACTTCTTTGGGACGTACAAGAGTTCGGCCTGGTTTTCGAGAAACAACGGGTCGGGATTTTTGAGATTGATTCGGGCGGTGTAATCGTCGACGACTTCGATGCTGTCAATCGACTCGTAGAGGTCGCTAATCGGGAGCGTCTTGTCGTTGAGCTGGCCGGAGACGCGTTCAAGATTGTACTTGACCGTTTCAGCAGTGAACTCCTCGTCGTTCGAGAACATGACACCCTCTCGGAGCGAGAACTCCCAGGTCGTCTTGTCAGGGTTCGACCATTCTTTGGCAACGTCGGGGACGATTTCCATCTCGTTGTCACGGGTAACGAGTCCGTTGTAGAAGTGTACGAGATATGTCGTCGTCGTCGTCTCGCGGTGGTTCTGCGGGTCGAGCGTGGTGGGGCCCGTTGACGGGCCGATAACTGCTTTCGTTTCGCCGCCGCCATCACCGCCATCGCCGCCGTCACTACCGTTGCCACCGCCGCCGTCACTACCGTTGCCATCGCCGCCGTCTCCTCCGGTTGTACAGCCGGCAAGTGCAGCCATACCCCCAACGCCGAACGCGCCTGTGGCGTGGAGCAACTGTCTCCGTGAAATTTCATCAATCTGGCTCTTTGACTTCACTATGGATCAACTCCTATGCACCATGTGAACATTCCTCTACTTAAAGGTTCGGTAAGATTGCAATGCTTGCCTGGGGTTTCGTTTTGCTCCAATGGCGTACTCGTCTCCTGGTTTAGCGTACTCACGGTCTTCGTAAAATCACTCCGAGCTATCGCCATCGTAGGAGTGGCGGCACTGAGAGCACTGATACCGCTGAATCTCAACGGTGATCTCGTCGAAGCCATCCTTGGTGATGAGGATGGCAAAGAGTCGATCCGTTCGGTAGCCGTTTTTCCAGACCGTGGTTTCGCCACAGTTGGGACAGGGCCGCGAGTCTCCGACCCGCTAGCCCTGAAACCCGCGAAACCACGCTTGAAACGCATAAGTTAGACCGAGTGGGACGAGGCTGTTCAGTGTTTTTCTTCGGTTTTGTGCATGAGGAGTCGGTAGGAAGGGATGATATTTCACTCTTGTAGGAGACACCGCCTGTTACGTGCTACCGAACATTTATATTACTCCGAAGGAAAGTGTCGGCGATGAATTGGGGCCGCTACCTCCTGAAGCGATTGTGGCAGTATTTTGTCGTTTTACTCGGTGTTTCGCTCATCGTATTTGTTATCACGCGACTCTCGGGCAGTCCGGTATCATTGATGGTTGGACTCGATACAGACGAGGCGACCAGACAGGCACTCCGTCAGCAACTCGGGTTGACTGAACCGATTTACGTTCAGTACGGCATCTTCCTCCGTGATGTCATTACCTTCGACTTTGGCACCTCCTTTGGGGTCGCGCCGGGCGAACCCGCAATGGGACTGGTACTGAATCGGATTCCGGCGACGCTAGAACTCACCGCGACTGCGGTACTATTCGCGTTCGCAATCGGGTTGCCGGTCGGCATCTTCTCGGCGGTTCGACAGGGCGACCTTGCCGACACTGCGGGGATGTCCTTTGCTCTCCTCGGACAGTCGGTGCCCAGTTTCTGGATTGGTCTGTTGATGATTATTTTTGTCGCTGCACCAATTGAATTCTTCCCGCAGCGCGGGGGTGGCACCTACCGCCATCTCATCCTCCCAGGGCTGACGCTGAGTTTCTTCATGATGGCTTCGATTGCACGGCTCACTCGGTCGAACATGGCTGACGTGCTTGACGAGGGCTACATCGACACCGCGCGGTCGAAGGGCATCAAGGAGCGAACGGTCTACGTCAAACACGCCCTCCGTAACGCGCTCATTCCGGTCATCAGTTATGCAAGTGTCCAGACGGCCTACCTCTTCGGCGGTGCCGTCATCACCGAACAGATATTCGCCTACCCCGGGATGGGACGGCTCGCTATCCAGGCGATTCTCCAGCGCGACTTTCCGGTAATTCAGGCAATCGTCTTCTTCACTGCAATCATGGTAATTTTCGTCAATTTCAGTATCGACCTGTTGTACTTGCGCATCGATCCGCGTATCTCCTACGAGGAGGAGGGCTGAGATGAGCGACCCCCAGTCTACACCCGACGACAGTTCGGAGTCGACGCCCAGCGAACTGCCTGCCGACCAAACAGGCACAGGGTATCTCGAACGAGCACAGGGAGCACTGTCGGCGCTCACAGAGAGTCGGATGGCGATGCTCGGTCTGGTCATCACGTTCGCAATGCTCATCCTCGCTCTCGGCGCGCCGATCTTCGCTCCGAATCCACCAACGCCGGACGGTAATTGGGCAGGCAACCTGGAGAACAACTTCCAGCCGCCGTTCTGGGAGCAGGGTGGGACACTGGAGTACCCACTTGGCACCGACCAGCAGGGACGCGGCATCCTTTCACGGAGTCTCTACGGGCTGCGTCTCGCCCTGATTCAGGGCACCGTTCCGGTTCTCATCGCCGGTATCATCGGCGTGACACTCGGGCTCGTCTCCGGCTTTTTCGGCGGGTGGGTCGATGTCGTCATCAGCCGCGTCGTCGACACCGTGATGTCGATTCCGTTGACGCTGTTTGCAATTGCGGTGATTGCCGTCCTCGGGGCGAACCTCTTCAACCTCGTTCTTGTCATCGGAATCACACAATGGGTGCCGTATACACGGACGATACGCGGGCAGACACTCTCCATCAAAAATGAAGAGTTCATCGAAGCCCAGCGTGCAAGCGGCGCATCCAACAGCTGGATACTCCGCCACGGGATTTTCCCGAATACCACGTCTTCTATCCTCGTCATCGCGACGCTCAACATCGCACAGGTGATGGTCATCGCTGCTGGCCTGACCTTCCTAGGACTCGGCGTCTCGCCCCCGAGGGCAGACCTCGGTCTGATGCTCGCAACCGGTCGGAACTACCTGACCACAGCCTGGTGGTACGGGTTCTTCCCGGGACTGTTCCTCATGTTGTTCGTCCTCGGAATCAACCTCTTCGGCGACGGCCTGCGAGACATTCTCGACCCAAAGTATCTGGAGTGATTCTACTATGACAGCTAATACCCCTTCCACAACGCATACGTCGCTGACGGAATCGGATGATACGAACGCACCGCTATTGGAGTACGACACTCTCGACGTTACCTTCGAGACACAGCGCGGCGACGTCAAAGCCGTCAATGGCGTCAGCTTCGCGCTTGAAGCCGGTGAGATTCTCTGTCTGGTCGGCGAGTCTGGCTCAGGAAAGAGCGTCACCGCTCAGAGTTCACTCAATTTGGTCCCCCAGCCACCCGGTGTCATCGAAGGCGAGATCAGATACCGCGGTAAAGACATTCGCACTGCCTCGAAAAACGAGATTCGTTCCATCCGCGGGAACGACATCGGCATCATTTTCCAAGATCCCATCTCCAGTCTCAATCCCGTCCACACCGTCGGCGGCCAAGTCATCGAGGCCCTGACCTCCCACGACCGCTGGTCGGGTGCCGAAGCCCGCGAGCGCGCTGTCGAACTGATGGAGAAGGTCGGAATACCGGACGCTTCGGCCCGACTCGACGACTACCCCTTCGAGTTCTCCGGCGGGATGCGCCAGCGCGTGATGATTGCAATTGCACTCGCTAACGAACCGGACGTGCTCATCGCCGACGAAGCGACGACAGCACTCGACGTGACCATCGAAGCGCAAGTCCTTAAACTCATCACGGAACTCAGAGACGAGACGGGAATGGGCGTCATCTTCATTACCCACGACTTCGGCGTCGTCGCGGAAATTGCCGACCGCGTTGCGGTAATGTACGGCGGCAACATCGTTGAGCGCGGCGAGGTGTTCTCCCTGTTCGAGAACCCAAAACACCCCTACACGCAGGGGTTGCTCGGCTCGATTCCCGGCACGGCGGTACAGGCCGGTGCCGACCACCTGCAGGCCATCGAGGGTGAGCCGCCGGAGATGACCGACCTGCCGACCGGCTGCACGTTCCACCCCCGCTGTCCCAAGGCGATGGAACACTGCCGCGAGGAAATGCCCCCAAACTACGTCGACAGCGACGACCACCAGGTGCGGTGTTACCTCCACGACGACCTCCCGGAAGCCGACGACAGCGCCACCCGAGGCAGAGGTGAGCGGGAATGAGTCTCTCGGCCGGTGCGCGCAGTCTGCTCGACGTGTCCGACCCGCTCATCGAAGCCGAGGGGCTGAAAAAGCACTTCGAGGAGACGTCCGGTGTCCTTCGCCGCGAAACCCAGAACGTCCGCGCGGTCGACGGTGTCGACATCGCCATTGAGCGCGGCGAAACGTTTGGACTGGTCGGCGAGAGCGGCTGTGGGAAGTCGACACTGGGACGGACGCTCCTGCAACTTTACGAGCCGACCGCCGGCACCGTCCGATTCGACAGCGAGGATGTCACCGACGTGAGTAAGAGCGAGCTCCGGCAGCTTCGCCGCCGGATGCAACTCGTCTTCCAGGATCCGTTCTCGTCGCTGAACCCCCGCCGACGCGTCGGCGAGATAATCGAGGAACCGATAGCAATTCAGGGCGTCCCCAAGGCCGAACGCCAGGAGCGAGCCTACGAACTCCTCGAACAGGTCGGGCTGAGCGAAGAGCACTACGGGCGATACCCACACGCATTTTCCGGCGGCCAGCGCCAGCGCATCGGCATCGCCCGCTCGCTCATCGTGGAACCCGAGTTCATCGTCGCCGACGAACCCGTCAGCGCGCTCGACGTGAGCATCCAGGCACAGATTCTGAACTTGCTGGACGACATCCAGAACGACTACAACCTGACCTACTTCGTCATCGCTCACGACCTTTCCGTGGTTCGCCACATCGCCGACCGCGTCGGCGTGATGTACCTCGGCGAACTCGTCGAGATCGGCCCGACAGAGCAACTGTTCGAGAACCCACTCCATCCCTACACCCAGGCGTTACTTTCATCGGCCCCGGTTCCAGACCCCACCCAGCGCGACCGGGAGAAACAGATTTTGGAGGGCGAACCGCCAAGCCCAATCGACCCGCCGAGTGGCTGTAAGTTCCGCACACGCTGTCCGGAAGCCTTCGACGCCTGCACCGAGGAACCGGAGCTGCAGGAAATCGAACCGAACCACTTCGTCTCCTGTCACCTGTACTGACGGCGGCGTCGCTGTTCAAGGTGAACGAGCGAAAGAAGAGAGCCGGCCGGGCTGCGCGTCGAAAATCTGCATGTCGTGAACCGGGTCGCTCTCGGCTTTGATGACCTCGTTTTCCAAGAGCGTCGCACAGCCCGGACAGTAGAACTGCCGGAACTCCCTCTCGTCGTCAACGTACTCCGGTGGGTCGTTCAGCAGCGGTCCGACCTCGGTCAGCGGTTTGGTCTCACACAGCGCGTGAAGTTTGTAGTTCTCTTCGGCCCCACAGATGGCCTCGTCACAGGACCGACAGACGACGCGGCCGTCTTCGACAGGGACGTCGTCACGTGTCCGCCGGACGATATCCGCGGCACGTACGTCGAATGCACGATGGGGGGCGAGGTCGTCCACGAGCGTTGAGCGGGGGGGTGACGGTCAGCGCAGTACCCTGGCGTCGCCCGAAACCGTAGTACGTGTGAACAAAATACTATTATAATTGGCCGGGGGTTGTGTGTGTATGCAGGAGAACATCGACGAAGGCCTCTTCCCGGACGAGGGAGACCAACCGGACCTGTTCCACTCGCTCCCGGAACTCCACTATCCGGCGCACGTCAACGCCGCCGTCAAGATGGTCGACCGCCACGTTGAGGACGGACGCGGCGACGACGTCGCGATCTACTTCGAAGGCGAAGCGATCACGTACGCCGCCCTCGAGCGGCGCGTGAACCGCATCGGGAACGTCCTGCTCGACCGCAACGTCGAACCGGGCGACCGGGTGTTCGTCCGGTTCCCAAACCGACCGGAGTACGTCGTCTCCGTTCTCGCGGCCCAGAAGATCGGAGCGGTCCCCGTCCCGTCTATGAAACTCCTCCGCGCCGCCGAAATCGGACACGTCGTCAAGGACTCGGGCGCGACGACGGCGGTCGTCGTAGACGATCTCCTCCCCGAGCTCCTGGAGGCGAAGGACGAGCGCGACATCGACCACCTCAACGACATCGTCGTGCTCAACCGGACCGGCGTCGACCACGACGAGCACGACTACGACGAACTCGTCGCCGGGGCGGACAACTCGCTCGACGCCTACGACACTCATCGCGACGACGCCGTTCTCCTCGCGTACACGAGCGGGACAACCGGGCGACAGAAGGGGACGCTCCACACGCACCGCCAGATGCTCGCCATCGCCGACGGCTACGCTCGGTACTGCCTGGAGCCGTCCTCGGAGGACGTGTTCACGAGCAACGCCCCGCTCGCGTTCACGTTCGGTTACGGGTTCCTCGTCGCGTTCCCGTTCCGGTTCGGGGCGAGCACGCTCATCATCCAGGACCCGGACCCGGACTCACTCCTTCGGGGGATCGCCGAGTACGACGTCACGTTGCTGGCGTCGCCGCCGACGGCGTACAACCAGATGATGGCGGGCGAGGGTGTGCTCCAGGAACAGTACGACGTCTCGTCGCTCCGGATGGGCGTCAGCGCTGGCGAGCCGCTCCCGCCGCCGACCTACGAGAAGGCCAAGGAGGAACTGGGCATCGAGGTCAGCGACGGTATCGGAACCACCGAGATGCTCCACATCTTCATCAGTCACCGACTGACCGACGACATGGACCCGACCGCAACCGGGTACCCCGTCCCGGGTTACGAGTGCCGCGTCGTCGACCCCGAGACCGGCGAGGAACTCGACCGCGGGGAACCCGGCCTCCTCCAGGTGCGGGGGCCGACGGGGATCATGTACTGGGGGCGTCCGGACAAGCAGCGCGAGACCGTGAACGACGGGTGGAGTAGTCCGGGGGACATCTTCGTGCATCGCGAGGACGGCCGGTTCGAGTACAAGTCGCGTCGCGGCGACCTCATCATCACGAGCGGCTACAACGTGCCGGGTCCGGAGGTCGAGGACGTCCTGCAGGAGCGCGATGCGGTCCATCAGAGCGCGGTAGTCGGGAGCCCCGACGAGACGCGAGGGAAGATCGTGAAGGCGTTCGTCGTACTCGCGGACGGCCACGACCCCAGCGACGAACTCACCGAGTCGCTACAGGACCACGTCAAAGACCGCATCGCGCCATACAAGTATCCGCGCAAGATCGAGTACGTGGACGAGGTACCGAGCACGGAAACCGGGAAGATCGTGCGGGCCAAGCTCAGGGAGCGTGAACAGGAACGGGCGGAGTGACGGCTTGAACGGACCCACGCGCCGCCGTGATAGTACACGAGCACCGGCAGCGGTCGGTCGCCGCTCGGCCGGTAGATGCGGATCGGTATCGGGTCCGCGGGCCCCGGGATGGCGGTGTCGCGGACCGACTCCAGCGGAATCGGCCCGCTGTGGTCGGCGAGCAGTTCGTCGAGGTCGTCTCGGGCCGCCGGCGGGTCCAGCGCTCGCTTCGGCGGGACCCCTTCGCACCGATCTCCTCGAGGACGCCCTGGCCTGCGGGTGAAGTTCGCGCGTCATGCTCCACCTCTACACGTGGTATCAGGATAAGGATGCAGGCCGATCGCGCTAGCGGACGTGACTGAACCGGTCAGTCGGACGAACGCGACTGGCCTGGGTCAGTTCGCGCGGAAGATGAGGACGATATCCGTGCGCGTGTGGACGGTGACGCCGTCCTGGTTGGTCGCCTCAAGTTCGAACCTGACCTTGCCGCGGTCCTCGTCCCACGTCTCCTTGTCGACGACGGTGGTGGAGATGCTCAGTTCGTCGCCCGCATAGAGTGGTTTTCGCCAGCGGAGTTCGTCGACGCCCAGCGCGCCACCGACGGCGACGTCCTCGAAGAACCCGTCGACGAGGAGTCGCATCACGATCGCGGCGGTATACCAGCCGCTCGCGGTGAGCCCGCCGAACATGCTCGCCTCGGCCGCTTCGCGGTCGACGTGGAACGACTGCGGGTCGTGCTTCTTGGCGAATTCGAGAATCTCGTCTTCGGTCACGGTCCGTGGGCCCGCCTCGTGCGTCTCGCCGACCGAGAGGTCCTCGTAGTACAGCTCTGTCATACGACTACTCGTACTGACCGGGGGTAGTAAAGCGTATTCACGGAGTTGTTCGACACCGACTGCCGGCGGAGCGACGCTGCCGACCCGTCACGGGCGGTCCGTGATGGGCAGACCCAAACCCTCAAGAGGATACTCGGAGTGTGTTCAGGTGATAATGGGTGTCGACAGTGAGTAAATTCGACGAGCGACCACCGTACCTCGGTCCGGCGAATGGGTCTCTCGTCGAGTGCACGCTGAGCGAACCGGAACAGACGCCACCGCGATACCAGATCGTGGACGAGGACGGCAACTACGACCCCGAGCAAGTCCTGGCGATCGCCGACGAGGAACTCGTCGACCTGTATCGCTGGATGGTGCTCCAGCAGGTCGTCGACGACCGGATGGTGAAGCTCCAGCGACGTGGCGAGATGGGGACGTACGCGTCTGCCCGCGGCCAGGAAGCGAGCGTCGTCGGCTGTGCGTACGCGCTGGAGGACGAGGACTGGCTGTTCCCGTACGGCCGCGAGGGCGCGGCTGAACTCATCCAGGGGATGCCGCTCCGCGACCTCCTCCTCTACTGGCGCGGCGTCGAGGACGCGAACAAGCAGGCGGCGAACAACGTGTTCCCGCCAGCGATCGCGATCGGGACACACATCCCCGTCGGCGTCGGGTTCGCGTGGGGGATGCGTCTCGACGACGACGACGCAATCGCGGCGCTCTATCACGGCGACGGCCATCCCAGCACCGGCGAGTACCAGGCGGGCGTGAACTTCGGAAGCGTCGTGGACGCACCGGCGCTGCTTTACTGTCCGAACAACGGCTACTCCATCTCGGCGTCGTTCGAGCAACAGACGGGCGCGAAGACGGTCGCCCAGAAGGGAATCGCGTGGGGAATCGACGGCATCCGCGTCGACGGCAACGATGTCCTCGCGATCTACGACGCCGTGCGGACGGCGCGGAGCAACGTCGCCGCCGGGAATCCGACCATTGTCGAAGCCGTCACGTACCGGCTCGACGCCCACACGACGAACGACGATCCCTCGCTGTACCGCGACCGCGACGAGGTCGAATGGTGGGAGGAGCGCGAGCCCGTCGGTCGATTCGAGTCGTTCCTCGAACAGCACGGGGTCTGGGACGACATCGACCCGGAGACGATGCGCGAGGAAGCGAACGACCAGTTCGATCAGGCCAAGGAGGCCGCTGACGCCTACGAGTCCGGTGGCGTCGAGGAGATGTTCGAGTATCTCTACGACGACCTCCCGCTGGAGCTAGAGCGCCAGCTCGAGGAGTTCCAGGCGTTCCTCGAGGAACGCCCGGACGCGTACGACCACATTGAACACCGGCCCAAGGGGTAATCAGTCGATGAACGCAACTCTCGTCGAAGCGGTCAACGACGCCTTGCACACTGCGATGGCCAACGACGACGACGTCGTCGTCTACGGCGAAGACGTCGCCCAGCAGGGCGGCGTCTTCCGCACCACCGAGGGACTCATGGACGAGTACGGGAACGAGCGCGTCCTGGACACGCCGATCACGGAAATCGCCATCGCCGGGTCGGCCGTCGGCCTGGCGATGCGCGGCTACCGGCCGGTCGCGGAGATCCAGTTCTCTGGGTTCATCCCGCCGACGTTCAACCAGCTGGTCTCGATGGCGAGCCGCATCCGCTGGCGGACGCGCGGTGAACTGACCGCACCGATGGTGATGCGCGCGCCCTACGGCGGCGGCGTGCGTGCACTCGAACACCATTCCGAGAGCCTGGAATCCGTGTACGCACATATCCCGGGCCTCCAGGTCGTCATCCCGAGCACGCCCGCGGACACGAAGGGCCTACTCCTCAGTGCGATCCGGGACCCCGACCCGGTGTTGTTCCTCGAACCGAAGCGCCTCTACCGGTCGTTCCGCGACGAGGTCCCCGAGGGCGACCACACCGTCCCGCTGGGCGAAGCCGTGGTCCGCACCGAAGGCGAGGACGTTACCGTCATCTCGTGGGGCGCGACCATGCCGGACACGCTCGCCGCCGCCGAGACGCTAGAGGAGGAACGCGACGTCTCCATTAAGGTCATCGACCTCCGGACGATATCGCCGTTCGACCGCGAGACCGTCATCGAGTCCGTCAAGAAGACCGGGCGGGCGGCCATCGTCCACGAGGCCCCAAAGACCGGCGGGTTCGCCGCCGAACTCGTCGCGACCATCAACGAGCGCGCGCTCATGCACCTCGAAGCACCGATCTCGCGGATAACGGGGTTCGACGTCCCCATCCCGATGCTCGGCATGGAGGACTATTACCTCCCGAACCCGCCGCGCATCGAGGAAGGCATCAAGGACGTCCTCGACGGCGAAGGCGGCGTCTAGAACCGAAGACGGGACGCCTTGCGGCGGGGCGCCCGGGTCAGTCGACGTACAGCTGTTTGTCGTGGACGGGTTCGCGGTCGGCTTCGATGACTTCGTTTTCGAGGAGCGTCGCGCAGCCCGGACAATAGAACTGGCGGAACTCGAGGTCGTCGTCGACGTACTCGTCGGGGTCGTTGATGAGCGCGCCCGCTTCGGTGAGTGACTTGCGGTCGCACAGCGAGTGGAGCTTGTAGTTCTCGTCGGCCGCACAGATGTCCTCGTCGCATGAGCGGCAGACGACGCGGCCGTCCTCGACGGCGAGGTGGAGGTCCATCTGCGTCATTCGCCCTCACCCCATTTGGTCGCGGTCAGTCGGTCGCTCCGTATTTCCTCGCGGCGCGAATCGGTCTCGGCTTGGTCGACCGTGCCGTCGTCGTCGATGACGACGCCGTAGAGCCGCCGTGCTTCTTCACGAGAGACGTACTCCTGGCGGACGTCCGAGGCGACGCGTTCGGGCTCGCGTTCGAGCGGGTCGCCGTAGCCGCCGCCCGCCTGCCAGATGCTGAAGTAGACGTCGTCGGGGCCCTGCATCGTCTTGTACTTCGGCGGGAGGCTCTCCAAGTCGCCGTCGACTTCCGACCGGTCACTCGGGATGGTGCCGGAGTCGAAGATGTCGCGGACGTTCGAGTCCCGGAGCATCTCGTATCTCGTCGTGTTGCCCGGGTGACCACCGTTGATTCCCTGGCTGGTCGGGACGGCCATCCCGAACGTGGAACCGAGGTGTTCCATCCCCTCGGTGTCGTGGGGGACATAGCACATGCTCGCGGTCGACCCGCCGCGGAACTTCCCGGCGCCGGCGGAGTCCGTCTCCTCCTTCCGGTAGAGGTACAGCACCGGGAACGCCAGCTCGTTCGACTCGACGTTCGTCGCCGCACCGCCCGGCGCTGCGAAGATGCCTGCGGTGTTGATGCCGTCGGAGTGACTTCGTGCACCCCAACCGCCCGCCATGGGATCCATGAACTGGGTGACGAAGAACTCGTCGTACTGGTTCATCCCCATGACGTTCATCGTCACCCACGACCCCGAGGAGCCGGCGACGAGGTGTTCCTCCTGTTCTTCACTGGCGGACAGCATCTTCGAGATGCACTGCGTGGAGACGTTGACGGTATGCCACGTCCCCGCGACGGCGGCCATCCCCGTCCCGGCGGGGTAGGCCGCGTTCACCATGATGTTGTCCGCGGTGTTGATCTCCATCGCACGGTAGATGCCGCCGAGCGCCCACGGCATGTCGTGACAGAGCATCGGCAGCATCGGCGCGACGAGGCCGCCACGTAAGCCGGCGTACGTGGTGTTGATGACGCCCGCCGGCGCGTCGCCGTCGACGTTGAAGATCAGCCTGTCGTCGCGCTTCTCGACCTCGAGGCTGGTCTCGTAGACGCTGCGGTCGCCGGCCTTCGCGACGTCCTGGTAACCGACGTGCCGCCAGACGCCGTCGGGGAGGTCTCGAAGCCGACTCCGGAGGCTCTCCTCGGCGTAGTCCATCGTTTCACCCATTACGGCCTTCACGGTGTTCGCGCCGTAGTCGTCGACGAGCGATTTGATGCGGTCGATGGCGACGTTGTTCCCCGCGATCTGTGAGCGGAGGTCCATTCCGACGTTCGGTGCGGCCCGGCTCTTCCGGAGGAATATGTCCTCAATGTCGGACTGGAGCTCGCCGTCCTCGACGAGCTTCGTCGGTGGCACGGGCTCGGCCTCCGCCCACGCGTCGTCGTCCTCGATAGCGAAGCTCCCGATCTCGTTCCCACCGACGTCGACCTGGTGGAGCGTCGAGCTCACCCACGAGAAGATCTCGCCCTCGTGGAAGACGGGCGCGAGGACGACCGTGTCGTTCTGGTGGACCGCGCCGATCCACGGGTCGTTGCAGATGAACATGTCACCCTCGCTGATGCCGGGGTTTTCCGAGCGGTGCTTGAGGATCCAGCGGATGATGAGGTCGGTGACGCTCGCGTGATACATCACGTACGGCCCGAAGCTCACCGTCTCACCGCGTTCGTCGCCGATAGTGACGTTGAAGTCGTACGCGTCAGTGACGATCGGCGACCCGCTGACCTTCTTCAGCGTCGTCCCCTGCTCGTCGTTGATCTGGCCGAGTCGGTGCCGGAGTATCTCGAACGTGACCTTGTCGAGTTCGAAGTCGTCGGGGACCTCGTGGAAGGAGACGTCCGACGCGACTTCCTCGTCGTCAAGCGATACTTGCGCCGTGTACTTGTCCGCGCCTGGAATTTGAGACATCTACGTATCCTCCGTGATGATGATGTTGCGGTAGTCGTCGACGTCCGCCTGCTGGTGGGGGCGGACCGTGACCGTGGTGTCGGGTAGCTGGACGATTGCCGGGCCGGAGAGCGTCATGCCTGGGGCGACGTACTCGCCGTCGTAGATGTCCGTCTCGACGAACGACGACGGCTCCGGCCAGTAGACGTCCCGCGTCCCGAGCGAGGCGTCCTCGTGCTCGACCTCGTCGGGGGTG
>Ga0136574_100380_pt1 | contig 16010 bp, 14 predicted proteins | sample AntDeeMetagen134_FD_101383 | JGI IMG/M metagenome (GOLD analysis project Ga0136574, IMG submission 101383) | Saline lake microbial communities from Deep lake, Antarctica - Metagenome #134 | ecosystem: Environmental > Aquatic > Non-marine Saline and Alkaline > Saline | place: Antarctica: Deep lake...
CCGATCCGGAACCGATCGTCGAACCCGAAGACGTCACCGGGAGCGAGCACCACGCTCTCTTCCTCGACGACTGTCCGACAGAACTCGCGGGCGTCCGCGAACCCGTCCGGGATCGTCGGGAACCCGTTGACGCCGACGGGATCGTTCCAGTCAAGTCCGTGCTTGTCGACGAACTCGCCGACGATCTCGTGGTTCCGGCGAGCATGCTCGCGGTTCTCGTCGAGGATTCTCTCCTCCTGCTCGCCGAGTGCCTGGCGCGCGACGTGCTGGCCGAAGATCGAGGGCGAGATCGTGGTGTAATCCTTCCAGCGCCGCGCCGCGGCCGTGATCTCGGGGGGCCCACACAGCCAGCCGAACCGCAGGCCGGCGAGGCCGTAGGCTTTCGTGAGACTTGTCGTACTGATCCCCCACTCGCCGAGGCTCGCCACGGGAGGGAGGGGATCGTCGGCGAGCAGCCGGTACACCTCATCACAGAGGAGATAGGCGTCGTTGTCGGCCGCGATGTCATAGAGTGCCTCGATCCGATCCCGCGAGTGATACCGCCCGGTGGGGTTGTTCGGGTTGTTCACCACGACGAGTCGGGTGTCAGATTCGATCGCGTCGGCAACTCGGTCGACATCGAGTCGCCAGTCCGGCGGCGCGAGTTCGACCCGGGTGACGTTCGCGATCGCCTCGGGGAGCGCGTACAGGGACTGATAGGTTGGGGTCACGACCACCGCGTGATCGTCGGGGTCGAGGATCGCGAGCACGGCCAGCAGATTCGCTTCTTGGGTGCCACACGTGAAGCAGAGTTCGTCGGCCGAGCGGTCGTAGCGATCAGCGACCCGTGCGCGGAACTCGGGATCGCCGTCGGTCGGGATCACGTAGCCGAGTTCGCCGGGATCGGTGTCGAAACGCGAAGCGTCGAGACTCCGGATGCCGCTCTCGGCGAGCATGATGTCGGCGTCGTGTTCGTGCTCGTCGAACCAGCGTTCGAGCGCGAACGATTCGATTTCCATATGACGACATCGACGAGGACCGGCAAAAATTCGAGGGTGGCGGCCGTTCCGTAGGACAGCGATCGCTGCGAGTGAGCGTCGGAAGACCGGTGTTCGAGTACGGTTGAAAATCGAGGCACGGTGGGATTTCAGTACTCACTGCCAAAATTCGCCAGCCTCGACGGTTGTTTGGACGAGATCGAGAAGAGGGTTTGTGGAGCAAGAGTCTTCGCAGTGGATCTGCTTCTCCGCGCACTACCGCGTGACGTGTCACAAGACTCATTTCACCCGCGCGAGTCCGAAGAGTAATGGCTTCCAGCGCGCGTCGCTTGCTCGATCGGACGTACGAACGTCTGCTCGAACGCGAAGTCGACGGCGCACCCTCCCACGTCGCCGTGATTCAGGACGGCAACCGGCGGTACGCCGACGAGCGTGGCAAGGACGCCGCCGACGGCCATCGTGCGGGCGCGAAGACCACCGAACAGGTCCTCGACTGGTGTGCCGAGATCGGCGTCGAGGAGCTCACACTTTATGCGTTCTCGACCGAGAACTTCGATCGCCCGCCCGAGGAGAACGAGCGCCTCTTCACACTCCTCGACGAGAAACTCCGTGAGTTCGCCGACGCCGAGCGCGTCCACGATCGGGAGGTCTCGATCCGTGCCATCGGCGAGACCGGTCGGCTGCCCGATCACCTCCGCGATGCCATCGAGTACGCCGAGAGTCGTACCAGTGGGTACGATCAACTTCGGCTCAACATCGCACTCGCCTATGGAGGGCGTGCCGAACTCCTCGGGGCAGCCCGCGACGCCGCCCGCGCGGTCGAGGATGGCGACCTCGCACCGCACGAGATCAATGCCGACGAGATCGATCACCGGCTCTACGAGGGGCCGACGCGCGATGTCGACCTCATCATCCGCACTGGTGGGGACGAGCGCACCTCGAACTTCCTGCCGTGGCACGCCAACGGCAACGAGGCTGCGGTCTTTTTCTGCACGCCGTTCTGGCCGGCGTTCGCGAAGAAGGACTTCCTGCGAGCGATTCGCACCTACGAGTCCCGCGAGGTGTCGTGGCGGCGTACCCGTGCCCGACGCGCGCTCGCGCTGGTGCGGGCGGTCGGCGGCACAGAACTCGACGAGGCGCGCGCCATCGTCGACCGGTTTCGGGAATCCCTTCCGCGTCGCGAACTCGACAGCGTCGACCGCGAGGAGAGCGAGTCGGCGACCGCCGAGTAACTCGGGACTACTCGCCGTACCGTCGCTGCCGGTTCTGGTAATCCCGGAGCGCCCGCAGATAGTCGCGCTTCCTGAAATCCCGCCAGTTGACATCGGTGAAATGGAGCTCCGAATACACCGACTGCCAGATCATGAAATCCGAGAGGCGCTCCGCGCCGGTTTTGATGACGAGGTCGGGGTCGATCGGAAAAACTAATCGCTCCTCTATCGCGTCGCCGTCGATGTCGCCGGGCGCGAGCGTGCCGGCCTCGACCTGGGTGGCGACTCCGCGAACCGCCGCCGCGAACTCGTGTTTGCCGCCGAGACCGATGCTGACCTGAATGGGGGCGTCGGCGCGCTCGGCGTCGTCGGGCCCCCGGACCGCGAGATCGCGCGGCGCGTCACACCGCTCGAACACCCGCCGGATGGCGGGCACGGCACCGGTGTCGAGCACGCTGACGTACACCAGCACGCGGTCGGCCCCGTACTCGAACGCCCACGCGAAGCTGTCTTCGAGGGTGCGGTAGGCACCGTCTTCGAGGAGGTCGCGCTCGGTGATGACCACCGCGACCCGCTCGGGCAACGGGGCCGGGTTCCGGCGGACCCGAGTGGCGAGATACCGGTCGTAGAGTCCCACAAGACGGCTACTCGTGGTGTGGGCCTAAAACACACGACTCGCACCGACGAAATCGGCGACGCGGCGTGTCACGCCCGTCGGTTCCGGGCTTCGGGAGTGTTAAGTGGCCATCGGGAAAACGACGGGCAGTGACAGCAACCGTCCGGCGGGCGGGCGCGTTCGCGCTCGTCGGCGCGCTCTCGCTCGCCGCGCCCTTCCTCGGGCCTGCGATCGCGGCCCCGTTCGCGCTGATCGCCGGCCTCGCGGCGTTCGTGATCAACGATGGTCCGGTGTTCGAGCTGTTCGCTCGGTCGGGTGATCGTCAGGAACGTACGCTCTACGGGCTGGCGGGCTTCGCGCTTGCGATCGCGGGGCTCGCGCTGTTTTCCTCGGTGTTCGAAATGCCGACGTTCGTGTTCGTGGCGAGCGTGCTCGTGCTCTCGGGGGGCACCGTTGCGGAGGCGGTGGCCCAAGAGTGGCGGGGGACACAGATTGCGGGCGTCGTCGGGTTCGTGGTCGGCGGAACTCTCACAGGCGCGGCGGGCCAGCTCGCCGTTGGCCTCGCAGCCCCCACGCCCCCGCCCGCACTCGCGGTCTTCTATGCTGCGAGCGGGGCGTTGCTCGGCGCACTGGTGCGCTCGGTGCTGTTCGAGCGCGACGATCCACTCGTGCTTTTTTCGACGGGACTCCTGCTCTGGCTGCTCGCCGAACTCTCGCTGTCGGTTCCCGCCATGGGGATCGGTCTCGCGCTCGCGGTCAGCGCCGGGTTCGGCTATCTCGCGTACGCGCTCGGCACCGCCTCGATCCCGGGGATGGTGACGGGCGTGCTTTCCGGCCTGCTGATGATCGTGCTCGGCGGGTTCGGCTGGTTCGCGTTGTTGATTGCCTTCTTCGCGGGCGGCGGACTCGCCACCAAGTTCAGATACGACCGCAAACGAGATCGCGGGATCGCGGAGGACGACGGCGGCGCGCGTGGCAGCGGAAACGTGCTCGCGAACGCCGCGGTCGCGCTGGGTGCGGTGCTCGGCTACGCCGCGGCCCCGCTGCTTCCCGTCGATGGCGAGCTATTCCGGTTCGTCTTCGCCGGGTCGATCGCCGCCGCGATGGCCGACACGCTGTCGAGTGAGATCGGCGGGCTCTACGACACGCCGCGACTCATCACGACGCTCGAACCCGTTCCCCCCGGAACCGACGGCGGCGTGACGTGGCAGGGCGCACTCGCCGGACTCGGCGGTGCGGTGCTGGTCGCCGGGCTCGCCGTCCTCGTCCTCGACGTGACGCCCGCAGGCGCGGCGATCATCGCTGCGGCGGGCGTCGCCGGGATGATCGTCGATAGCCTCCTTGGGGCGCTGTTCGAGAACCAGCGCTTCGACAGTCTGCTCCCGGGTGCGAACGGCGCTCCCGGAACCGAGCGAAGTGTCGGCTCGCTCGGTGCTTTGGAGTTCGACAACCGGACCGTGAACTTCCTCGCGACGCTCGCGGCCGCGCTGGTCTGTGCTGCGCTCGCCGTGGGTGTCGGTCTCGCGCCGCTATAACGGTGATTCGAGAAGCGACCCGCAACGACCTGACGACGCTGCTCGCCATTCAGTCGATCTCGCTCGACTCGACGTGGCCAGAGCTTCTGCATGCGGGAATCGACGGCCCACCGTTAGTGCTCGTCACCGGGCGACCGCCGGTCGGGTACGCGCTCGTGATCACGGGCGACCCCGCCTACCTCGCCGAACTCGCGGTCGCGCCCGATCATCGGGGGTCGGGCCACGGTTCGTCGCTGCTCGCCGCGGCCGTCGATCGGGTGAGAGAAAGCGAGCTTCGGCTCACGACCCGCGCGGACGCCACACGCGCGAGACGGTTCTACGAGCGCCACGGCTTCGCGGTCGCTGAGCGGCTGTTCGGCCACTACGACAGCGACGACGGCCTCCTGCTCGTGCGTCAGTCCGAGGCCGATCCGCCGGACGGTGACGACGAATCGGACCCCTCGTCGGATTCTGGCCGGAGCTGAGCCGCCGTCCGCACCCGGACGCCGGCGGGTTTCTTGACGAACTCGCCTGCCGACCGCGCGACGATCTGCTCGACGCCGCGCTGGGCGGCGATGTCGAGCACGCGCTGGGGGAGTTCGCCGTCGAGAACCACGCTCGCCGGCACGGTCGTCGCCTCGGCGATGGCGTCGAACGCTTCGGTGGCTGGGGCGTTGGCCACCGTCCCGAACTCGGTGTCAAGCAGCCGCACGCACTCGGATTCGTCGTCGATGACCGCTCTGACGTGGCCCCGAAGCGTCTCGGGTTCGGACGCCGTGTCCGCGTCCGCACTGGCGTCGGCCGGCTCGTCATCCGCCGGTTCGTCCGTCTCGCCGGTCGTTTCGTCGTCCGCGTCGCCTTCAGTCGAGCGGGCTCTCTCGGTCGCTGCTCGCTTTCCGGATTCGTCCTCTTCGTCCGTCGAATCCGGTTCCATCGAATCCGGACCCGCCGAAGGCGGCTCCGTCGCTTCGGCCGACTCGGTCGCTGGATCGCCGGCAACGTCGTCAACCGATGTCTCGATCTGGCTGGCGAGGGCGTTCGATCCGACCGTTCCATCGGATTCGACCGGCGGCGCTGGCTCGGTGCTTTCGGGTGCGGGTCGGGCGCTGCCGTCGGTGGCGGCGATGGCCTCGCGCGGGCTGTTCGCCCCCGCGACGAGATCGTAGGCGACCTTCTCGCGGAGCGCCGACAGCGCCGCCTCGCGCGCGAGGTCCTCGACACTTTCTCCCGTGGGCGCGACCGCGACGTAGTCGACGTCACCGACCTGATCGAGCTCCTTCAAGATTAGATCGCCGCCGCGGTCGCCGTCGAGAAAGGCAGTCGTCGTGCGCTCGGCGGTGAGCGCGGCGACCGCGTCGGGGACGTTGGTTCCCTCGACGGCGATGGCGTTCTTGACACCGTAGCCAAGCAGGGTGAGCACGTCCGCCCGCCCCTCGACCACGACGATCGCGTCGGTGTCGGCGACTCGTGGGCCGGCCGGCAGTCCTTCGTAGGTGGTTATCTCCCCGGTGCGTGCGCTCTCGCGGACGGTCTCGACGAGCTCCTGGGAGCTCATCGTGGTCTCCTCGAACGCGCCGAGCAGCGCCTTCGCGCGATCGACCACCTCGCGGCGTTTGGCCGCCCGGACGTCCTCGATCCGGTCGACGTCGACGGTCGAGCGACACGGCCCGATCCGGTCGATGGTTTCGAGCGATCCGCCGAGGATCGCGGTCTCGACCTTATCGAGTCCGCTCGCGATGGTGATCCGGCCGAACGACTGGCCATTTTGCGAGTTGATCGCCACGTCGATCCGGCCGACCTTCGAGGCGTCCTGGAGCGTCCGGAGATCGAGATCGTCGCCGAGCAGGCCCTCGGTCTGGCCGAAGACCGCGCCGACCACGTCGTTGCGTTCGACCACCCCCTCGGCGGTGACGTCCGCGTGAATCAGGTACTTCGCTGTGTCCTCCATGATTGTGAACTGCCCCAATGGGGCGTACTCCGTGAACTGCGTTGAAACCGCGTCACTGATGCAACAGATATTGCCGGGCCGAACGCATATACCTACCGCCCTACGGCTCGGTAGTCAGTAGTGTTTAGATACACAGGTTCCATGCGACGGCGACGGCTCGCAATCACACACTGGCGGTTTCTACGTCGGCGTAGATGCAACTGAATACGCAGCGTCATCAACAGCCGCGGCGTTGCTTCCCGCTCCACAAAACCTCATTCGATCTCGTCCAAACAGCCGTTGAGGACGGTGGATTTTGGCATTGGACACTGAAATCCCACCGCGCCTCACTTTTCAGCCTTATCTGAACACCGCCGGTGTGAGTCGGGAGGGGGAGTTATGTGCTCGGGTTCGTCAGATCGACCACACCTACTCTGTTTCCACCATGTTGTTGTCGACCATGTATTCCCACGCGTCCGCGCCCCGTTCAGTAGTGCTATACAGTCGCCCTCGTTTCGTCTCATCCGGCACGACGAGTTCGATCAAGTCGTGTTCGCGGAGTGCGTTCGCCGCCTCCGAAATCCGGCTGTATTCTTGCCCCGTTTCCGCACGAATCTGTGCGGGGATGGCATTGCCTTTGGTGAGGCGTCCCAATACTTTCGTGCGGTGTGGCGACGTGACGACGAACGCGGCGTCCTCTGCTATCCGTCCCATTGTAACTCGATTTGCTCACGAAGTAAGATGAGTATATCTACGATCTGCCTCGAAGTACTTACGCCAAGGGTTCACATCGGAAGAACAGAGCATAAGCATCTATGACCGAGAGTACCTCCATAATGGGATACGAGCTTCATCGGGGGAACGCCTTTCAAACACTACAGGAGCACTACGACGAGAATTCGATTCACGCCGTCGTCACCGATCCGCCCTACGGCGTCGTGGAGTTCGAAACCGCACAGATGGAGAAGATGCGCGATGGCGTCGGCGGCGTCTGGCGTATCCCGCCAGAACTCGACGGAAGCAAGCGAAAGCCGCTGCCTCGGTTCACCGTGCTCACCGAAAACGATAAGGACAAACTCCGAACCTTCTTTCGGACGTTCGGCGAAGTGGTCGAACGCGTTCTCCAGCCTGGTGGACACGTCTTCGTCGCCTGCACGCAACTCCTGATGCACGAGGTATCGACACAACTCGATGCGGCGGGTCTCGAACGCCGGGACGTGCTGGTTCGAGAATCCAAGACGCTCCGCGGCGGCGACAGGCCGAAAGGTGCCCACGATCACCCGGAGTACGACATGGTGAGTTCGATGCCGCGGGTCTGGTGGGAGCCGTGGCTCCTCTATCGCAAACCGTTCGACGGGCGGTTGGAGGACAACCTCGACGAGTGGCAGACCGGCGGTCTCCGCCGTGAATCCGAAGACCGCCCGTTCGTTGATCAGCTCGAAAACGGGAAGACGCCGAAAAACGAGACCGAAATCGTCCGCAACGCACATCCCGATGACGAGAACAGCGAGGCGCATCCGAATTTGAAGCCTCAACACCTGATGCGCGAACTCTGTCACGCGGCACTCCCGCTTCAAGAGGGAACTATTCTTGACCCATTCATGGGGTCGGGTTCGACGGTTGCGGCGGCGCACGCACTCGGGTACGATGCGGTCGGCATCGAACTCGACGAGACGTTCTTCGGGATGGCCGAAAACGCGATTCCCGAACTCGCAAAAATCGGAACGGATGTCGAAAAAGGCGAAGACGTACAGGAACATCGCACACGGTCGCGGTCGCTCTCGGATTTCTGATTACTCGTCGACGTACTCCGGATGACTCTCCGCGTACTCCGGGTCGAATCGTGCGTGTCGCTGTTTGTATTCGACCAGTTCCTCGCCCCGACCTGTGATCGCATCGGGGTCTTCGTACACCGGATTACTGCGGAGTTTGTACATTCCAGACGAGATGATTGAAGAGGTGATCGTTCGACGAGACTCACCACTTCGACCCGAGTGACTCCAGTCGTCCTCGTCGAGGTTCGCCGCGAGGACCTGCGTAAACTCGATGGGACTCATCTTCGTAACGTCGTCATCGGGGTCGCCACGCTCGTACCGGAACACAACGAACCATGCTGACTCGTTGTTGTGGGCCTGCCAACCGCCGTTCGATTTCGAACACTTCGTCTCGATTCCTTCGTCGCCGTGGTGAATGTAGTAGTCGCTCACCGCGTATTCATCGTTCGCACGCGGGAGAACGTCGGGAAAGCCGTCCTGTTTTTGATTCATGACGAGGTCGTCGGACGCCTGTGCGAGTTCCTCGGTCGCCGCGTTCCCGATGAAATCGGATAGTGCGTTGTTGGCGCGAAGAATCGTCTCGATACGTCCGTGGTCTTCGCGCACCAGGAACTCATTGAGGTCACTGTAGAAGTCGTAAAACTCCGTGATCGTCGTTTTGACCTCCGCAGGAGATACGTTGTAGGGCAGTTCTGCGTCGGGGTTGAACCAGTTCTCATTGAACGCCGGTCGTCTCACACGACGATACCAGGCTCCATTGATGTATGTGTCATAATACGATTTACCTCGGAATAGCGCCACGAAAACTACGAAGATCGCTGAGAAGACTCTGCGGGGCGGCGGTGCGGACGAGTGTAGCACCCGCGAGCGAACGCAGTGAGCGAGCGGGCCAAGGAACCCCCAGAGGGGGTGACGCAGGCTTTTGATCCACATTTTGCCAGCGAGTGAGCGAAGCGAACGAGCGCAGCAAAAGGTGGGGATGTATGGGCCGGCGCGAATTCGAATCACGCGCAGACGTTCCTGCTCGCTTCGCTGCGCGGGCTGCGACTGCTCTCATTCGAATTCGCTTGGGTTCATTTTCCACGCACCACAGACCGCTCGCTTCGCTCGCGGTTGCGTGGATGCGGGAAAATGGGCCGGCGCGAATTCGAATCGCGGTTACGGCCACCCGAAGGCCGAAGGATACCAAGCTACCCCACCGGCCCGCGCCCAGAGGAACGGTCAGGAGCGTGTTAACCTTTCCGTCTCGGCGTGCCCTTGACCCGCAGCAGCTACTCCACGGCGAAGTAGCGGTCCCAGTGATGGTGACAGCCGGGATTGAACGCTCCACCACAGTCCGGACAGCGATGCTCACAGTCGAGATACGCAGTGATCGAAAGCCGCGTGCCACAGCGACCGCAAAGCACGGCCGGTTCGTCGAAGCGCGCCGGCGGCCACCGGCTCGCCTCGTGCTCGGCAAGCGCTTCGTGACACTCGATGCAGGGGTAGAACGTTTCACAGCACGGCAACGCGATGGCCACGACATCGCGTTCGGTCCGGTAGTGCCGACAGCGCGCTTCGCCGTCGACCTCGACGCCGCGGATCGGCACGTCGCGTGTGTGGCCGATCGTGCTCTCAGGCCCGCCCTCATCGGCACGGTCGGTCATCAGTATCGCGCGTCCCCCGCGGTGTCGAGCCAGCTGTGCGCGACCGTGATGGCGTGATCCGCATGAAGTCGCTCGGGGCCGAGGCGCACCCGCGCGTCCGCGATGTCGGCCAGCAGCCCGGTCTCACGGTCGGTGAAATCTCGATGGTCCGACAGCACGAACGCCGGATCGTCGGGTGGATCGATCTCACCGACGGGATCGCCGTCCTCGTGGAGCGTGACGATGGTGTGCTCCTCGGCGACCGTCTCCAGGACCGGCTCGAACCCGCGCCGCGAGAGGGAAACGCCAGGCGAGCTCTCGACTTCCATGTGACCGATGGCCTCCTCGCGCGAATCGAGCGCGTTCCGGACCAGCGCGGCGGTCGAGCGTTCGTCGGGGTTCAGTCGTCGGAGCTCGCTGCCCTCGAAGCGTACTGCGAACTCGTCGCCGAGCACGAGCCATACCCGAACATCCTCGCGGAGGTCGTGCGAGAGGAAAAACGCCGAGTTCACACACCGACAGAGCACGTCGAGCCGCCCCGCGCCGCCCGCGAGATCGTCGAGTGAGAAGTCGGTGGTCGTGGGCGCGTCGTGGCCCGAAACGACGAACTGGCGCATACTCTGTCTCACGGACCGGAACGAATAGCCCCGTCGATCACCGGCTCACCACGTCAGACCTTCGTAGGTCAGCCCCTCGCGCGGTTCGACGATCCGCCGGCCGTCGACCACTATCTGACTACTCATCTCGTCGAACGCACCATCGAGCGCCGTGAACTCGTCCCAGTCGGTGACCACGAGCGCGCCCGCTGCGTTTCGGAGGGCATCAGCCGCCGAGTCGGCGTACTCGATGTCGGGGAATTTTTCGGCCATCGCGTCGGCCGCAACCGGATCGTAAGCCGCCACGTCCGCCCCGCGCTCCAGCAGCTCCGCGATGATCGGCGTCGCGCGCGACCCGCGAATGTCGTCGGTGCCGGGTTTGAACGCGAGCCCGAGCACCGCGATCCGCTGTCCTGCGGGATCGACGTGCCGTTCGAGCAGTTCGAGCATCCGTTCTGGCTGGCGGTCGTTGACGTCGACGATCGCGTCGAGCAGCGTTGGCTCGTAGCCCACCGAGCGCGCGGCGGCCCGGAGCGCGTCGGTGTCCTTCGGGAAACACGACCCGCCCCACCCCACACCCGACCGGAGGAACCGTTCGCCGATGCGGTCATCGAGCCCGATCGCGTCGGCCACTTCGTACGAATCGACGCCGAACTCCTTGCAGACGTTGCCGAGCTCGTTGATGAGGCTGATCTTCCCCGCGAGGAAGACGTTGTTCGCGTACTTCACCATCGCAGCCTCACGCCGGCCGGTCTCGACGATCGGCACCTCGCCCTCGTTTGCGGCGACTAACGGCTCGTACAGTTCGTGAAGGCGTTCGAGCGCGCGATCTCGCGCACTTCGCCCGCTCGATTCGTTCGCGGAGCGTTGCTCCGCGCGATCCTCGTTCTCGGTCCCGAAGACGAGCTTGTCGGGTTCGAGAAAGTCCGTGACGGCCGATCCCTGGCTCTGGAACTCGGGGTTGACCGCGACGCCGAACGCCTCGCCCGCGCGCTTGCCAGATGTCTCTTCGAGGATCGGGACGAGCCGTTCCTCGACCATCCCAGGGATCACAGTGCTCTTGACCACCACGAGGTGGTAGCCGTCGGTCACGGCGAGCTCCTCGCCGATGTCGCGCATGCCGGCCTCGACCACCGAGAGGTCGATGCTGTCGTCCTCGCGGGTCGGGGTCTGGAGCGCGACGAAGGTGATATCGGTTTCGCGGAGGGCGGCGTGATCCGTGGTCGCGTGGAGCCGATCGCCCGAGTGCTCCGTGACGCGCTCGTCGAGGCCTGGTTCGTGGATCGGCGTCTCGCCGGCGTTCAGGGAGTCGACGATCCCCTCGTCGATGTCGATCGCGACCACTTCGTGTCCGAGATCGGCGAGACACGCCGCGACGCTCGTGCCGACGTAGCCGCTGCCGACGACGCTCACGTTCATGCCGGTCAGTTCTCCACCTCTGACCTTGAGCGTTCGGATGGACCTATTGAGACCGATCGCCGTCGCACGGCGATGATTCGGCGGATGAACAGGTTTTTGCGATGTCGCGCTGGACGGGAAAACATGAAAGCCGTCGTGCTGGCCGCCGGCGAGGGAACCCGCCTCCGGCCGCTCACCGAGGACAAGCCAAAGGGAATGGTCGAGGTCGATGGGGAACCGATCCTCACCCACTGTTTCGAACAGCTCGTCGAGCAGGGCGCGAGTGAACTCCTCGTGGTGGTGGGCTATCAGAAGGAGGTCATCATCAGCCACTACGGCGACGAGTTCGAGGGTGTCCCGATCACGTACGCCCACCAACGAGAGCAGGCCGGACTCGCCCACGCCCTCCTCACCGTCGAGGAGCACATCGATGACGACTTCATGCTGATCCTCGGCGACAACATCTTCGACGCCAACCTCGCGGATGTCGTGGATCGCCAGCGCGAGGACCGCGCCGACGCGGCCTTCCTCGTCGAGGAGGTCCCGATAGAAGAGGCCGACCGATACGGCGTCTGTGACACCAACGATTACGGCGAAGTCACCGACGTGATCGAGAAACCCGAGGACCCGCCGACGAACCTCGTTCTCACGGGGTTCTATACGTTCACGCCCGCGATCTTCCACGCCTGCCATCTCGTTCAGCCCTCCGGCCGCGGCGAGTACGAGATTTCCGAGGCGGTCGACCTCCTGCTCCGCTCCGGACGAACGATCGATGCGGTCCGGATGGACGGCTGGCGAATCGACGTTGGCTATCCCGACGACAGGGACGAAGCCGAGCGACGGCTCCAAGAACAGCGTGGCGAGGCCGGTACTGAGGCGGATGCAGACGTTGACTCCGGTTCAGAAGCCGAGACGGCTGACGCGACCGGCAACGAGTAACGAACGGGTGGAACTACGCGGTGCGGAGCCGCTCGCGGACCGTCTCCTCGACGGTGCGTTCGGCCGACCAGCCGAGTTCGTGGCTGGTTCGTGACGTGTCGACCGGGAACGAGTCCACGAGCGTCTCGCCCGAGCGCGGATTTGGGATGATCTCGACATCGGCGTCGATGTCGCGCTCCTCGGCCGCCACGTCGGCGACCAACTGGGCGATCTCCTCGACGCTCGGGTCCTCGTCGCTCGCGAGTTCGTACTTTTCGACACCGGTCTCGCCGCGATCGAGCTGGCCGACCATTTTCTCGGCGCTGTCGACGTAAGCCCGCGCGACATCCTCGACGTGGACGTAGTTGCGCGACTGGGTGCCCGGTTCGTACACCGTGAGCGTCCCGCCCGCGAGCGCCCGATCGAGGAAGAAGTTCGTTACCGTGCCCTTCGAGACCCGCTCGCCGTCGATTTCATGATCGCCGTAGAGGTTCGCGATCATGAACTGATGGGCCGGGAACGCTTCCTTTGAAAAGGTCTCGATCGCGTGCTCGTTCAAGAGTTTGGTGCGACCGTACCAGTTGAGCGGGTCCCGGGAGTGATCGACCGTGATCGGAAACTCCTGGGGATCGCCGATGACGCCCATGCTGAACGGGAAGACCAGTCCAGCCTCGTGTTTCCGGCAGAACCACGCCACGTTCTCAGTCCCCTGAACGTTGACCTCGTAGGCGAGGTCCGTGTGGTTCGCGCAGTCGTCGACGCCGCTGAGTGCGGCGAGATGCATCACGATGTCCGCACCCGCGAGTGCGTCTTCGAGTCGGTCGCGGTCGCGGACGTCGAGGTGCTCGACCGTGACATCGCCGATCTGGCGGATATCACCGAGATAGAAGTTGTCGAACGCCGCGATCTCCCACTCCGAGTGTGCGGCTTGGAGCTGCTTGACCACGCAGCTCCCGATATACCCCGCCGCGCCGGTGATCGCGACGGTCGTGGTTTCGTCCTCGCTCTCGCTGCCGGCCTCGGCGTCGGTCGCGGTCATCCCGCGAACCTCCGTGCGAGCTCGCGGACGCCCTCGCGGAGCGTGTACTCGGGCTCGAACCCGGTTTCGTCGAGCCGGTCGAAGTTCACGTGATAGGAGGGACCAGGATGTTCGTCCTCTAAGTATGTCACGTCAACCGTGTCGATCTCCTCGCTGATGAGTGTAGCGACATCTCTGACCCTGTGGTTCTCGTCGTTCCTCCCCACGTTGTAGACGGGTTTCGACCACGCGTCCGGATGGAGGGCCGCAGCGCGGTAGGCTCGTGCGGCGTCGCCGACGTGGATGAACGGCCGCCAGTTCGAACCATCGCCGTACACAGTGAGGGGGCGGTCGGTGAGCGCCCGGAAGACGAACTGGTTCACGACGAGGTTGAACCGGATGCCCGGTGCGTCGCCGTACACCGTGCTCAGCCGGATCGCGGTCCCGTTCATGTCGTACTCGTCCGTGTACTCGGCGAGGAGCTGTTCGGACTCGTGTTTGGTCTCGGCGTAGGGGTTGATCGTGTCGGGATCGACCGCCTCGTCGATGTCGGTACTCGTCGCCCGACCATAGATGTTACACGAAGAGGCCACCACGACGCGCTCGACGCTGATCTTCCCTGCCGCGGTGAGCACGTTTCGGGTCCCCTCTAAATTGGTCGCGTAGGTCTCCTCGCGGCGGTCGTGGGTGCTGTCAGCGCCGGTGATCGCCGCGAGATGGATGATCCCATCGACGTCCCGCACCGCGCTCTCGACATCGCCGTACTCCCGGACATCGCCCTGGCGGAAGTCGATGGCCTCGACACAGCCCAGCAGGTTCCGTGGCGATCCCGTCGAGAGATCGTCGAGCACGACCACTCGGTCGACCCGCTCGTCCTCGACCAGCAGCGGGACGAGCGCGCTCCCGATGTAGCCACAGCCGCCGGTGACGAGAAGGTCCATCAGTCCTCCCGGTCTTCGAGCACGTCCGGGAGGAAGCGATCCTCATGGGACGTAATGACCTCGCTCTGTTCGGTCATCGCTCCGAGCACCTCGTCCATCCCGGTCTCGAAGTCCACCGACCCCCCGTCGATCAGGTCGTTGTACTTGTCCATCTCCATCTCCATCTTGTGGGTCTCGTCCTCCTCGCGGGGGTTCTCGACGTGCTCGACCGCAACGTCGAGATCGTACTCCACGCCGGCGTCGGCGATGGTCTCGGCGATCTCGACGATGCTGATCGCGCGCGTCGCCTGGTTGTAGACCGTGTGTGGCTCGGGTCGGTCGTCGGGATCACACAGCGCCAGCCGCGCGAGCCCCTCGACCGCGTCCTCCAGACTCACGAACGGCTTTCGCTGCTCGCCTTTCCCATAGACCGTCAGCGGGTAGCCCGCGACCGCCTGCGCGGCGAAGCGGTGGGCCACCACCCCGAAGTAGTAATCGAAGTCGAGGCGGGTGGCGAGACGATCGTCCGCGTGGGTCTCGTCGGTGCCCGCTCCGTAGACGATCGCGGTCCGCACATCACTGATCGGGAGATCGAACTGGGTGTTCGCGAGCCGGAGGTTCGCGGCGTCGTGGCTCTTGGTGAGATGGTACCACGAGCCCGCCATCGCGGGGAAGGGGACCTCGTCGCGCTCGCCATTGCTCTCCATTGTCGCCCCACCTTCCGGGATCGGGAACTCGGGTGCGCCGTAGACGCCCGTCGTCGTCGTTTCGACGAAGTGGGTATCGTCGAGTCCCGCTTCGTGGAGTCCCCACACGAGGTTTCTGGTGGCCTGCATGTTGTTATGCTGGGTCTCGTTGGCGTGCTCGCCGTTGATCTGGGAGTACGGCGCGGAGGGCTGGGCGGCGGTGTGAACCACCGTGTCCGGCTCGTGGACCCCGAGTAGCCGGTCGACGAACGCCCGGTCCGTGAGGTCGCCCTCGACGAACGAGAGGTTCGTGAGGCCCTGTTCCTCGGCAGCCGCGACGCGCTCGTCGATCGAGGCGACCGGCGTGGCGCTTTTCGCGCCGACCGACGCGACCCACTCGCGGCGCGCTCCGTTGTCCACGCCGAGCACGCGCTGATCGGTTCGTTTCGCGATCCTGAGGGCCGTCGGCCAGCCGACGTAGCCGTCCGCTCCGGTGACGATGATCGACATTGGTTACTCAGTTCCTGAGTAACTCTTCTGCCGACAAAACGTTTTCCCTTGGTGTGTGGGTGTTTTCACACGAACAGCATGGACGAGGGGGAGACTGGCCTACTCACGGAACGATACTGTCGGACAGAAGCCCGTCACTCATCGATGGGGATCGGTCGGTCGTTTTCCAGGGGTTTGGGGTGGCGGCTGATGAAATTCGTCCGTCGAGAGTATGACTACCGGCTCCATTCGGGCCTGCTTCACAGCAGCCCCGACAGATGGGGCGGACTTAGACGCGCTACAACAACGACTTAGTGGCCAGACAACCACGGAGTAGGTA
>Ga0136574_100387_pt1 | contig 15925 bp, 16 predicted proteins | sample AntDeeMetagen134_FD_101383 | JGI IMG/M metagenome (GOLD analysis project Ga0136574, IMG submission 101383) | Saline lake microbial communities from Deep lake, Antarctica - Metagenome #134 | ecosystem: Environmental > Aquatic > Non-marine Saline and Alkaline > Saline | place: Antarctica: Deep lake...
CGACGACGGTCCCGGCGATAGCGAAAGCGGCGATAACGATAGAGGTGACAGCGGCGCGAACGAAGCCGACGAGCCGCCGGTCGTTTTCCTCCACGGCATCCCGACGTGGTCGTTCCTCTGGCGCGATATCGCCCCGGCGATCGCGGAGGGCCGACGCGTCATCGTGCCCGACCTACTGGGATACGGCAACTCCGCGATGGCCGATGGGTTCGACAGGTCGATACGCGCCCAGGAGGCGATGCTCGCGGCGCTGCTGGAGGAGTTGGGCATCGAGACGGTTTCGATCGTGGCCCACGACATCGGCGGTGGCGTCGCGCTGCGCTACGCCGCCCACCATCCGGATGCGGTCGCCCAACTGGTCTGCTCGAACGCGGTGTGTTACGACTCGTGGCCGGTCGAGTTCATCACCGATTTTGGACTTCCCGACACGGCCGAGACACCGCTCGATGACCTCGAAGACCAGGTGAGCTCGGCGTTCACGCTCGGCGCGTACGGCGACCCCGATCCGGCGTTCGTTGAGGGCCTGACCGCGCCGTGGCTCACCGAGAAGGGTCGGACCTCGCTCGCGCGGTGTGCGGTGGCGACCAATACGAACCACACGACGGAGATCGATTACGACGCGATCACCGCCGACTTCCTTGGACTCTGGGGCGCGGACGATTCCTTCCAGCCGATCGAGTACGGCGAGCGCCTCGCCGACGACCTCAATGGCGAACTCGTTGCGCTCGATGAGGCCTACCACTGGGTGATGGCGGATCGGACGGAGGCGTACGTCGCGGCACTCCGTGAGTTTCTTACGCCGGGTGCGGGATAACCCCGTAGGAACGATTCGATGACCGACGACCCGCCCGAATGGGAGTTCACCCACCGCGACGTGGTAATCTTGCGTGAGCTCGCGCGCGACCCCCAGGTGTCCTCGCGCGAACTCACCGACATCCTCGCCGCACAGTACGACATCGATGTCTCGCATGTCACCGTCAGCGAGTCGATCCGGCGGATGCGCGAGGAGGGTGTCTTTCGCGAGGCGATCATCCCGAACGAGGAGTACTTCATCTTCGGACTGTTCGAGTTCAAGTTCAACGCCGAACACTTCGCCGAGGAGTGGCGCGCAGCGATGGAGTACATCCGCGACTCGCCGAACACGCTGTTCTATTTCCTCTCGGATGGCGAGTACCAGTGGAAGACGGTGATGATGTTCCCCACCCGCGAGTCCGAATCCCAGTGGATCCACGAGTTCTACAAGCGCCACGGGAAAGTGGTGGCGAACATCCGCAACTCCGTGATGACGAACGTCCTCAAGTTCGGGACCGATCCCGAACTCCTCGAAAGCCTGAACGACGGCTGATGGTTGTAACGACCGTCGCTGTTCGTCACAAATTAAGTGGGTAGCTTCGAAAGAGAAATTTGCACACGGTTTCGCCGATTCTGTGTACAAAATGAGGATCGGCGATCTCGGGTCACGCACCCCCGTGGAATTGCGTGAGAGACGCCTTCCACGAGGTTCGTAGTTGAGATCAGCCTGTCTGCTCTCTGGCGTTGGTCGCATTGCGCGCGGTTGGGATCCAATCTGGTCGTTCGAGTTGCGTTTCGCCAAGTCTCGTGAATCGTCCGACCCGCACACCCTCAACAACCATGTCGGAGCCATTCACGAGGCGTCCGATGTACTCAACGCGGTACCGTTCGACCCGCCCGGTCTCGGTCAGCGTTAGGACAACCGTCTGCTCGGTCACATTGACCGTCGGCATAAATGGTGAACGCTTGTTTTCCGGCTCCAGGTTCGCTCGAAGCTGAATCCGTCCGTTCTCAGTCGACACCGTTGTCGACTCGGCTTGCACGTAGTACGAGAGCAGTAGCGGTCGACTTGTCGGATCTTCAACTCCTCCAATACCCAGGAGCACACGATATGCTGTTTCGTTTGGACCTTGGAACTGGTAAAATCCGTGCGTCCCGTTGAACCAGATCCCCAGATGCTCAACTATTCTCTCGAAGGACCGCGCATTCGTACCGTTGAACGCTCGTTCGATTGTCCAATGACTGTGATTAGCACCGATTCGCCGGACACTGGTCGTGTCGACGAGTCGCGTGCCATTGGGGGTGATGAGTGTGTGATTTCTCTTGATGGTGAAACTAGTGTTTGCGAGCGCTTCAGCGTGGGCGTCAGCGAGCGCGGAGCTGTCGGTGATACCATCCTCAGAGAGACCAGTAGGTGGGCTACTCAGTGGATCATCCGTAGGTACAGGTGCGGGAGTGACAGTCGAAGAGGTCTCGGTACCTGTATCGAAGCCGAACCCGCCACCACAGCCTGCAAGAAGGACGAGGAAGACAAGACCAACGATCGAAATCAACTGACGCATGGTGAATGTGTGAATTTCACGCACTTATTGTTTTGGACGGCTCAGTTTCGTTCGCAAAGAGCAGGGACGAGAGGTCATCCCAACCACGGTCTCGAAGTGGAAGGGTGGTGATACACAAAGTCATACCGTCACCTCTTGAAACAAGTAGCGTCAATACGGTCTCCTCAAATTTTCACACTGCATTCGTTATGGCCCGAAAATGTTATCATCATCACACTCGTCGGGAGGCGGATAACAACCGCACGATGTACTAGCCAGATCACAACCAGACGGTCCGCCAGGAATAAGACAACAATGATACCGTCTTTTGGAGTACGAATGAGAACAGCCACAGACGCATTCATGTGAATAATGACAACCAGCTGGTTTTACGCCTCTGTCTGAGTCGAATAGACGCTTATGCGTACTACTCCCCACATACGCATACGCTCGCTTGGCCTGCGGATAGATATGGAGAAGGATTTCGTCTTTGTCATCGAACCGAGCAACGATGTTTGCACTCGCTTGTTCCTCTATTCTGTCCGGGAAAATATTGAGATCCTCGGCATCATCGAGGGACGATGGTGGTGACACACCCTCTGATTCCATCAGCTGAGCAATTGAGCCGATATGTTCGTTGAAGGCTTGCTCGATCTTCGATTCGTCGTGTATGTATTCTTGATATGCACGCACTTTGTCGTCGTCCTCACTATCAAGAAAGGAACTCGTTACACCTATGCCGTTCATGTCCATGTCGTCCTGTTCTGCCGCACCAGCTACACCAGTGAAACCAGCCATCGCTGCTCCTGTTGTGCCAACTGCTTGGAGAATATCTCGGCGGTTCAGTTCTCCTTTTGAATCGTTTTGGTCTGTCATCGCGGATCGATGTATGCTCCACATCTACTTAATACTAACGTGTTCAAAAACAATTATATCAAATGTATGATGAAATTGAGGTAGGCTACAATATGATTAACTATATGCGGATGAACAAAGTAGCACCAAATGAAATAAACCTATGGCACGTATACCCCTATCCAATGACGGTCATCGAGCAACTCAGACAACCGGAATACACCGGCAACAATCGCTGTACCCCCTGCACCGTCGTCAACGTCATCATTGCCACCATCGTCAGTGCGCTTGCCGCTCTCGGCTCAGCATTTCTCGGAGCCAGCGTGTTTGCCCTTTCGCTCGTCACTATCTATCTCCGTGGATATCTCGTTCCGGGTACGCCCACGCTCACCAAACGTTACTTTCCAGAGCGTGTCCTCCGATGGTTCGACAAAGATACTACGACACCAGTGGCCGACAAGACTGTCGCGATCGATTCCGAACGAGTGCTCCTTGACGCCAGCGCGATCAGACCCTGCCGAGAGGACACCGATTTCTGTCTTACTCCTGTGTTCCGCGAAGCGTGGCGCGAACGCATCCAGACCATCCGGATCCACGACCTTGATAAAAATTCTCTGAAAAGTGCGCTTGGCATTCCACCAGGAAACAACCGAATTACTATTGATCAGCATGGCGACGCGTTCGTTGCTCATACCGATGATACTGTGATCGGACAGTGGAGTTCACAGGCCACCGTTGTTGCCGATGTCACTGCCGCGCCAGAACTTGGCGAGCGCTATTCAGACTGGGCGGATCTCGCGCCCTCCGAGATCGCGCACGTATTAATAAGCCTCCGCATCTTCATCGAGCAGTGTCCCGAGTGCGACGGTCCCGTTCAGGTTGAACAAGAAATCGTCGAGTCGTGCTGCCGGTCGTATGACGTGGTGGCCTCAGCCTGCCAAGACTGCGACGCCCGCCTATTTGAAATGGAATGGGATGATACTGTCGCTGACGAATCCCAAGAACAGTCGGATCAACCTACCCAAGCGAGCATGCGAACCTGAATGTGGCGTCAGGCTACTTCCCAACTTCCTCCCACAGCGATAACAGAATGAGCCTAAACCACAACCACGAACAGCGGACTGCGGCCGTTCCTAGGAACCTCGATAAGAGGCACTATCTCACCCTGTCGGCAGCCTAGTGGTTGCCAGCAGGGTGCTGCGAACCTTCGAATTTACAATTCAATCCACATTTTGAATAAAGAAACTGCACTACCGACTACTGCTCTAGAAACCGTTGCAGTCTCGTGTCAACACGCTCGTCGTGAGCCGTGTACCACCAGAAGAGACCCAGGGTGACGAGTGTCTGAACCACACCGATGAGTGCCTGTAGCGCCTTCCCCTGGAAGACGAATCCGACCGTTAGCGTCCCGAACAGCAGACCGAACCCCAGGAGAAGCCACCGGCCATCCATAGTCCCCGTAGAACGAGTGTGTGGATAAACATATCGACGGTGATCGGTTCGCAGAGCCATATATCGGCTGTTCACCAGCGGAAACACCAAACCGATAGGATCTCAGCAGGGCGAAAAAGAGCGTTCAGCGCACGAGCGAGAGGAGCTCACACCGGAGTACAGTCTCGTCCTCTTGGTTGCGAACCACGGCGTCGTACCGTACAGTACCGGAAGCCCGGGGATGCTCGCGCTCGACTTTCTCTACGACCTCGATTTCGACGTGGATGGTGTCGCCGACGTAGGTGGGGGCCGTAAACCGGAGTTCGTCCACACCATAGAAGGCGATCACGTCCTCGCGTTCATCCGGCGTGCGTGACTGCCAGAGCAGACCGGTCATCGCCGAAAAGACGAACGCGCCGTGGGCGATCCGCCCGCCGTACTCGGTGTTCGCCATCCGTTCGGCGTCGGTGTGGTGGTGGTTGAAATCGCCGCTCACACCCGCGAAGTTCGTCACGTCGGCGGCCGTCACCGTCCGCCCCGCAGTCCGAGAAGTATCGCCAACCGCGACCGATTCGAAGGTGCTCACAGCGGTTCCTCGCCCTCGATGATCCGGAGCGCGCGATCGGCGAGTTCGGGAACGCCGGTTTCCATCTTGGGGTACAGCGGGTCGTCGGCGTTGCCCTCCAGGTATCGCCGGAAGAACATCTCACCCAGCCCGGCGAGCTTGTACACCGCGAGCGCGCGGTAGAACCGGTCGTTCTCGTACTCGATTCCTGTATGGGTCTCGTAGCGCTCGACGAGTTCCTCCCGAGTGGGGTAGCCCTCGCGGGTCATGAACGTCGCGTTGAGCGAGTCGGTCGCTGCGGGCGGCTCCGGATCGCCCGCGTCCCACCAGTAGGAAAGGAGCCACCCGAGGTCGACCAAGGGGTTGCCGAGCGTGCTCAGCTCCCAGTCGAACACTGCGACGAGTTTCGGTGGTGTGCCGGGCGCGAACATCACGTTGTCGAGCTTGTAGTCGCCCTGGACCAAGGTATGGGTCGGCGCGTCGGGCACGTTTGCGGTCAGCCACTCCATCACGTCGTAGAGTTCGGGCACTTCGCGTTCTTCCGTCGTGACATCGAACGCCCACGTCAACTGCTCCGACCAGCGCTTGACCTGACGCTCGGTGAACCCCTCGGGATGGCCGAACTCGCCCAGACCCACAGCCTCGTAGTCGACGGCGTGGATCTCACAGAGGCCGTCGATCAGCTCCTCGCCGATCCGCTGGCGGTGCTCCGGTGTAGCGAACCGTTCGGGTTCGGCCTCGCGGAGTACGTTACCCCCGACGCGCTCCATCACGTAGAACTCACACTCGAGAATCGACTCGTCCTCGCACGCGAGCACCGTCGGTGGGACTCGCACCGGGGTGTCCTGGAGGTGGTCCATCACCCGATACTCGCGGAGCACGTCGTGAGCGGTGTCGGCGGTCTCGCCGGGCGGCGGTCGACGGACCACGAGGTCGCGCTCGCCCCACTCCACGAACAGCGTCTCGTTCGAATGCCCCTCTTGGTGGTGCTCGATGTGATACTCCTCGACGGAGCCCAACTCCCGCTCGAAGTAGCTCGCCAGCGCCGACTCGTCGACGATCCGGGCAAAGTACGCTCCCTCGGCTTCCCCGGTCTCGCCACCGCTGCTCATCGATCCCACCACGCCAGCCGCGATCGGTCGGTTACCATTGGTAGGTTCGTTCGTGGACATCGTATGAATAAGTGGGGGTTGACGGGATCGTTCTTCACTGTGTGGCCCGATCGTTTTACAATGGTGTGTGCGGAAGGGGTGTGCATGGAGTACGACGACTCGGCGGCCGCACGCGAGGCGACCGACCGCGCGCGCGAATTCATGGAGGAGGTCGTCCTGCCGGCGGAGCGCTCCCACACCGGCGGCGAGTCGGTCTCCCGAGAGACCATCGCCGACCTACGCGAGCAGGCCCGCGAGTACGACATCTACGCACCCCAGATACCCGAGGAACACGGCGGGATGGGAATGGCCTTTAGGGACGTGCTCCCGGTGTTCGAGCAGGCGGGCCGGAGCCTGCTCGGCGCGACCGCGATGCGGGTCGACGCGCCCGACGAGGGCAACATGCACACGCTCGAACTCGTCGGGACCGACGACCAGAAAGAAAACTGGCTCCAACCCCTGGTCGCAGGCGAGATTCGGTCGGGCTTTGCGATGACCGAGCCCGCTCCCGGTGGTGGGTCGGACCCGAAGATGCTCCGGACGACCGCCGAAACGGACGATGGCGAATGGGTTATCGACGGCCACAAATGGTGGACCACGCAGGGCGGCGCGGCCGATGTCCTCCTCGTGATGGCGCGCACTGATCCCGACGCCCATCCCTACGCCGGCTGTTCGATCATCCTCGTGCCGACCGACACCGATGGGGTGGAGATCGTCCGCGACATCCCCCACCTCGGTCAGAGCCTCGTGCCCGAGAGCCACGCCGAAATCACGTTCGACGGCGTGCGGGTGCCCGAGTCGAACCTTCTTGGTTCTGTGAACGCCGGGTTCGATATCGCCCAGCAGCGCCTGGGTCCCGCGCGACTGACCCACTGCATGCGGTTTTCGGGGATGGCCGAGCGCGCGCTCGACGTGGCGAAAGCCTACATGGACGAGCGCGAGGCGTTCGGCTCGTCGCTCGCGGACAAGCAGGCCCAGCGCTTTTCGATCGCGGAGGCCGAAACTGAACTCCACGCCGCCCGAACGATGGTCCGCGATGCGGCGGAGAAGATCGCGGTGGGCGAGGAGGCCCGCGTCGAGGTCTCGATGAGCAAGGTGTTCGCCGCGCGGGTGGCCCAGGAGACGATCGATCTCGCGGTCCAGTGCTGTGGCGGAGCGGGGATCGGCCGGGACCTGCCGCTCGCGGATTTCTACGAGGCGGTGCGCGCGTTCCGAATCATCGACGGCGCGGACGAGGTCCACAAGCGTACCATCGCGCGCGCGGCCTTCGAGGACACCGACCCTGCGGAGATCGCGGCGATTCCGCAGTTCGGCGAGCCGATCGACTGAGACTCGTCCCGACAGCGCTCCTGCTCCCATCGTGGCCGTGCGCGCTGTGCGGTCGCCAGCGCCGGAGCGGTTCGCCGAGTGGCCGCAAAAGCGGGCGTCTGCGCCACTTTCCGTAGTTTTAACCGACTAACCGCGGTACCGACTACCCAACCACGATGAGCGACGAAACGACACCGGCGTCCATCGACCCGAACCCCGACGAGGAGACGACTGACGTGCTCGAAACCATCATCGAGGCGTTCGACTGTACGTCGGGAACGCTCCACCGAACGGAAGGAAACGGATTAGAGCTCGTCGCTTCGGTCGGCATCCCGGATCGCATCCTCTCCCGGATCGAGACGATCCCGATCGGGAAAGGAATGGCCGGGTTGGAGGCCGAGCGAATGGAGCCAGTCGACGTGTGCAATCTACAGACGGACGACTCCGGTGTCGCCGAAGACGGCGCACGCGCGACGGGAATGGAAGGATCGCTTGCTGCCCCGATCATCGGAGAGGACGGTACCCTTGACGGAACGATCGGGATCGCGAAACCGGACCGGTACGAGTTTACCCCCGAAGAACACGAGCAGCTGATGCGTGTTGGAAAACGAATTCTCTCCCATGACGAAACAGCATAACCCGCCACTCGGTGCGGAACTCCGCGCTCGCCGTCAGGCTCGCGGTCTCCATCAGATGGAGCTCGCGGCCCAGCTTGGAACCACCACGGTCGAGCTCTCGGCGTGGGAGGACGGCGATCAGGTTCCGAGCGATGAACACGCGGCCGCGCTCGTGGAGCTGTTCGGCGAGAGCGAGTCCTGATCCGTATCGAACGGCGAGCGAGTGACGGTTATCCGTACTCCTCGTCCCAAGTAAGGAGCAATCCGGATATCCTGCCGCAATAGCAGTACGGACACTACCCGACCGAGAGCGGATACCGGGAGGACTGGACCGTCGGGACGTTGGAGAAGAGTTTTCCACCCGCCCCGCAACCACCAATCAATGACGACCTACGAGCCGGATGTCGCCATTGTCGGCGCTGGCACCGGCGGCTGTTACGCCGCGGCGACGATCGCGCAGGCGGGCTACGATGTCACGATCGTCGAGCGCAAACCCGAAGCAGAGGCGGGCCACATCGCCTGTGGCGACGCCCTCAAAGGGGCCGACGCCTTCCCCGAGGCGATCCCGAAATCCGCGATCGAACCCGCCTTCACCAACACCGACGTCGATCACGGCCGGTTCGAAATACCCCAGGAGGACGCCGTCCTCGACATCCCAGTACCGGGCGAACTCGCGGTCATCGACCGCCTGGAGTACGGCAAACTCATCATCGACGGGGCCGAGCAGGCGGGCGCGGAGCTCCACTACGACACCGTGGTGCAGGACGTCATCCAGAACGATGACGGTCGAGTGACGGGCCTGCAAGCGATCCACCAGGGCGATCCCGTCGAATATCGGGGCGACGTGGTGATCGACGCTGCCGGCGCGCTCTCGATCCTCCAGGACAAGGCCGATCTCGGTAGCGCGACGTTCGACACCAACGTCAGCTACTCGCAGTTCTCCTCGGCCTACCGCGAGGTGCTCGAAGTCGACGAACCAGTGGAGTGGGACGACGCGCTCGTGCTCAAACCCACCGAGCGCGCCGCGGGCTACCTCTGGTACTTCCCGCGGACAAGTACGCAAATAAACGTCGGGCTCGGATTCCAGATGGGCGAGGAGCCAATGGAGCTCGTCGACGCGCTGAAACGTGACCTCCGGAATCGTCCGGAGTTCAAAAATGCAACCGTCGTCGACAAGCTCGGGGCCGCTCTTCCCACGCGCCGGCCGTACGACTCGGGAATCGCGCCGGGATTCATGGCGATCGGCGACGCCGCGGGCCACGTCAACCCCACGACTGGTGGGGGGATCGCGGGCGCGGCCTACGCCGGGAAGTACGCCGGCGAAGCGGCCGTCGAGGCGATCGAAACCGGCGACACGAGCGAAGCCGGTCTCTGGGAGTACAACCAGCGCGTGATGGATCACTTCGGCGGGCGCTACGCCGCGCTCGACGTCTACAACATTCTGGTAGGTGCGACCGGCCTCGACGACCTGATGGGACTGCTGGCGACCCTCCCGGCCGAGAAGCTCTCCGATGCCCTGTACTCCGGCAGCGCGAACGTCAGCCTCCCGCTCAAACTCCAGACCGCGATGAAGAGCGTCAGCCACTGGGACACGCTCTACGACCTCTACCGGACGAAGGGCGAGGCCGACCGCCTACTTGATCACTACGAGGAATACCCCGACCACCCGAACGATTTCGACGCGTGGCAGGCCCAGCGCGACGGTCTGATGGACGTGATCTACGCCACCACCGGTGCGGACGCGAAATACTGAGCGATCCGATTCGAGAACGTGGAGCCGCCAGCAGTGTGACGTGATGACGCTCCTTACAGTCAGAAATCGGCCTGTGAGAGCCACTCGACCGCGGCGAGCACGAACCACAGCATCCAGATGGTGAAAACCACGAGCCACGCGCCGTACTCGACGACTGGATGGGAAACGAAAACGTACGCCGACACGAGCACCGCCACGGCGGCCGCGAGCGCGACGAGGTTTCGACGATTGGGGCCGAGGATCGGGTGCATCGATCGACGTGCTACTGCAACCAACTAGTCGAGCTGTTCGGCCGCGTCGCGCTCCAGAAGCGGCGTCGCGTTCACTTCGGGGAGCGTGACTACGTCCTCGCTCGCGAGATGGTAGGTCCGCTCGTCGACGCCCATGATCTCGCCGACATCGCGCGTGATGCGGACGGTCGTCCGGTCGGTATCGGCGGTGTCATCGGTGTCGCTCGTCCGCTGGGTGGTTTCGCCGCCCGCGTCGCTATCTCCGGCTGGCGCGCGGTCGGGCTCGGATGACGACTCGTCAATCGTTGGCTCGTCGCTTCGGGAACCATCCGACGGCGATTCGTCCACGGCCGCAGCCGACGTGTCGCCGCCCATCGCGTTGGCCGCGGTGACGCCACCCTCGGCCTCACCCGGTGTCGCCCGCCCGGTCGCGCCGTCGGCAGCGACGCCGCCGTCCGGCTCTGCGGTGCCAGCGTGCTCGACGGTGCCGGCGGGTTCGGTGTCGTGTGCAGTCGCGTCGTCCGGGCTGGTTTCGCCAGCGGGCCCGGCGTCGCTCGGTTCCGCGTTCTCCCCGACGCCAGACGCGGACGATGCCGCCTCGCCAGCGGGGTCGTCCGTCGCGGCGTCGTCGCCCTCGCCGGCGAGCACGTCGTCGAGAACGTGCGCGCGGTTCGATTCGATGGCGTCGACGAGCGTCCCGAACAGTTCGCGTTCCTCGGCGGTGAGGCCGTCTTCGTCGGCCGGCATTCCGGCGGCGTCGAGGCTGGCGAGCTTGACGAGCTTGCCGACACGGCGCTCGTAGATCGCCTCGACAGTGTTCTCGGCGGTCCCGATGTCGTCGGTCAGCCGGCGGACCTCGGGCGCGTCGAACGGGTCGTCGGCCGCCGCGGCCGCGCGCTCGCGCTCGGTGCGGAGTTCCTCGACGAACGCGCCCACCTCGGCGTAGAACTCCTCGCGGAGATGCTGGAGGCTGTCCTTCTGACGCTCCTTGCTCCGCGTTGATTGGAGATCTCCGAGGTTCATTCTTTGCCCTTCTCGGCGTGGCCGCGTGCCATCAGGAACACGCCGAGGTATTCACGAACTTCATGTGTGCCCGCCGGGAGTGTAAAGCTATCGCCGTCGAGTTCTCCAGTCGTTTCCTCGTCGAGGTTGATCGAAATTTCCTGGCCGCGGAACGTCTCGGGAATCGTTTCGGAAAGGGGGTCGAACGCTTCGATGTGATCGTGATCGATCGGCGCGACGCGGAGGCCGCTTCCGCCGTGGAGGCTGCCGGGGAGGCGGATCAGCCGGTTCGTGTCGGTCGTCACGGGCTCGTCGATCGGGGCGTTGTCGGCCGCGATCACTTCGGGGAGCAGTCGCTGTGCGAGCCCGTAGAAGGCCGGATGCACGTCGACGTTGCCCGCCTCGATCGACTCGTAGTTGGTGCGTGCAGCGCGCAGCGCGGCCTCAGCTTTCCCCTCGCCGATCCCGTCGAACTCACGGAGGCGGGCGATCGCGGCATCGTCGTCCAGTTCCAGCAAGTCGTCGACGAACCCGAGGAGGTGGCGGTGGGCGCGCGCCCCCCACCCGCCTTCGGTCCGGAGCGTGCGCTTTTGGGCCGGACTCTTCCGTCCGGCGGTCCCGCCGACCGCCTCGGTCGCGATGAGACCGTCGAGGTCGAGCCCGATCCCGCGGACGTAGTCCACGATCTCGCGGCGGGCGTCGCGCTCCAGGTCCTGAACCCCCTCGTCGCGAACGTGGACGTGGTATCCCCGGCCGCCGGAGAATACGATGTCGAGATGCTGGAAATCGAAGTCGTCTTCGAGGAAGTCGAGCAGTCGGAGCAGCGCGTCCTTGCACTTGTCGAGCATCGTGGCGTAGCTGTCCTCGCCGAGCTCCACCGAGGGAAGGTGGTCGGCATCGAGGTCGAACACGAGATCAGAGCCCTGCCAGCCCTTCTCGTCCATGCTCCCGGCGTCGGGATCGTCGTACTGCCCCGCCGAAAAGTAGGCGTGGCGCGGGCGCTCGCGTGCAAGAAAATCGCTGAGATCACCGAGATCGAGGGTCGACTTGTGACGGACCATCGTGGTTCCCGGGCTAGAGGTCCACGGGATGTACCCCCACTCGCGCGCGTCGGCGTCGGGCGGCGGCGTCGGCTCCGTCCGGCGGTAATGGTCCCGGAACCGCCCTCGGAGGTACGCGCGCGTGCGCTCTTCCATCTGACACCACTGTTCGGGCAACGCCGGCAAAACGTTGCCGCCTCGGCCCGACGACCGGCGCGACCCGCGATCCACGGTTCAGTCGGCCGGCGGCCCGTTGACGAGTTCGTGAATCCCGACCACCAGCGCCGGAACGACGATCATGAAGATGTGCTCCTCGATTGGAATTCCGAGGAATTCGACGCCGGTCCGTAGCGGGATTTCGAACACACCGACTTCGAGGGTGTACCAGTCCCAGAAGTATGCAAGGGGGTAGAGTGCGACGACGGTCCGCGCGGCGCGGCGGCGTGCGTCGGTCGCAGTGAGGAGCCCAAACGCGAGCGCGCCGAAGACCACCTCAGTCACGAGATACGTGTAGGGACCGAACACGCCGATGTCCGGCAGTAGCTCCGGCAACATTCCACTCCATACGTGGTCGGAGCCCAAATGCATGGTGGGGCGTTTCGGCAAAGTGTTGATTACCCCCGGCAGCGAAGGGTGGTGGGTGAGCACGATGGATATAGCCGATATCGCGACCCCGGACCACGCCGAGGTCACGAGCGACGAGCGTCTCGGGAAAGTGCGCGCGATCTTCGAGGAACGAAATCCTCGGGGAATCATCGTCGTCGACGACGGCGAGTACGACGGCGTGATCACCCAGCGCGCGCTGATGCAGTCCCACGTCGAGGACTCGACGAAGGTGAACGCGCTCGCCGACACGGCCCCAGCCATCGATCGCACCGCGGACGTCCGGGACGTTGCGCGGATGCTCGTCGAGGGCAACACCAAGGTCGCGCCGGTGTTCGAGAACGACGAGCTCTGGGGGATCGTCACCGCCGACGCCATCCTCGACGCGGTGCTCGAACACCTCGATGCGCTCGTGGTCGAGCAGATCCACACCGACGACGTCATCACCATCACCGAGGACACCCAGGTCGGCCGGGCGATCAACCTCCTCCGTGAGCACGGCATCTCCCGGCTTCCCGTCGAGAACGAGGCGGGCTACCTCACCGGGATGGTCACGACCCACGACCTCGTCGACTTCGTGGTGCGCAGCATGGACCAGCCCACCGAGGGCGACCGCTCGGGCGACTCCGAACGGATGCTCGACATCCCGATCTACGACATGATGAACTCGCCTGTGGCGACGATCGAGGGCGAGTCCTCGGTCCGTGAAGCGGTCGACAGGATGCTCGACAGCGACTACAACGGCGTCGTGGTCACCCCGACGGGCGACGACCGAACGGTCGCGGGCGTCCTCACCAAAACCGACGTCCTCCGCGCGCTCAGCTACACCGAGGACGACCACATGGACGTCCAGATCACCAACATCGACCTGCTCGACACCATCTCTCGGGAGTCGATCCGCGAGTCGATCACCCAGGTCGCCGATAAGTACCGCGAGATGCAGGTCCAGCATGCCCACGTTCGGTTTCACAAACACAAGGAGAAACTCCGGGGTACGCCGCTGATCCAGACCCAGATCCGCCTGCGGACGGATCAGGGTCAGGTCGCCGGCACAGGCGAGGGCTACGGTGCTGACAGCGCCTTCCGGGTCGCGCTCGACAAACTCGAACGCAACGTCCTCGAACGCAAGGGCATCCGGAGCGACGCCGAGCGCCAGGGTCAGATCCTCCGGAAGCTGAATCAGATCTAAAGCCCCACTTTTTTACTCCTCGGGTGCGCTCGCTGCGCTCGCGCACCGCTCGTCGCAAAAACCTGGACTAAAAACACCCGTTCACTCACTCGCTTCGCTCGTTCGCTCACGGTAGAATTGCTAGCCCTCTCCGCAACCGCCACGCACAGCACCGCCCGAGCCCTCGGTCGCTCGCTGCGCTCACGGCCTCGCCCTCGATCCGCCGAGGACCGCACCGCAACCGCCACTGCGCCGCGACCGCCAAAGCCCTCGTTCACTTCGTTCGCCCTTCATCCACCAGGCCCGCAGCGCCACCGCGCCGCAACCGCTATCGCCACCACCGCCACCGCAGCCGCTACACGTCCTCCTCGACGCCTTCAAGTCCCGTATCGGTGATCGCGAATCGAACGGTGTCGCCGGCGGCCTTCGCGGGATGTTTTTCGAGCGTCGCTCGCCGATTCCCCGCTCTGAATCGTTCGAGCCGGACGATCACGCCGGTCAGGTGCGCAAGCGTGTGGCCGCCGAGCGGCCGCGCGCGGCCGGAGTCGGACTCGGGATCGGAGAATACCTGGTTCGTGACGAGCACCGCGAGATCGTGCCGGCGTGCGAGCCCGAGCAGGTGAGTGAGCTGACGACCCACCCGCCGGAGGGTTTCGCCGCTCTCCTGGGTGGTGCGTTCCAGCCGGTAGAAGCCCGTCGCGCTGTCGAGCACGATCAGCGACGCGCGCTCGGCGAGCTGCTCGGCGTCCCGAACCGCCTCTTCCTGCTCTCCGAAATCCAGCGCCTCGGAGACCACGACCCGCGAGGAGAGACCTTCGAGATCGGCGTCGCGCGCCCGCGCGATCTGCTCGAACCGCTCGGCCGAGAGCCCCTCGGTGTCGAGATAGCAGACCGTCCCGCCACCGGCGGCGACATCGACCGCCGCCGACAGCGCGATGTTGGTCTTGCCGGCCGCCGGCGGGCCGTACACCTGCGTGATGGCCCCACGCGCCAGCCCACCGCCGAGGAGCTCGTCGGTGGTCGCACAGCCCGTCGAGATCGGATCGCTCACACCGGCGATTCGCACCTGCCGAACAAAAAGGAACCCATCGGCCCCGTCAGCCATCCCCTGCTCGACGCGGACCATCCGGGTGTGCGTTTCATTACACCGGAGGCCGAACACCGAGGAGTGATCGTCGTCGCCACCGAGGACTTCGAGGTCTATCACGGGGTCGTGACCGACCTCCGCGAGCGCGGGGTCGAGTTCACCACCGTCGAACCAGGCGACGCGATCCCCGAACGAGCGCGCGTGCTCGTCACCACGGCGGACGACGAGTTCGGCCCCGAAGCGACCGCCGACATCGAACGCATCGACGCCGAGCCAGGCCAGCCACGCGCGGCGGTCGACGCGGCGCTCGCGACGCTGCGCGACGGCGGACGAACGATCGTCGGGGTCGATCCAGGCAACCGTCCGGGGATCGCGGTGCTCTCGGGCGAGGTCGTCGTCGCGGCGTTTCACGTCCCGCTCGCCGACGCTGCGGGCGTCATCGCCGACGAGATCGACGACGCGACCGATCCCGTGGTCCGGATCGGCGACGGCGCACGACTCAAGGGGGCCGCGCTCATCGACGACCTCGATATCCCTGTGGAACTGGTCGACGAGACCGGGACCACTCCCTACCTCGGGGCCGGCGCGCGCGGGATGGGCGACGTGCTCGCCGCCGTCAACATCGCGCGGCGCTCGGGCGATCGGATCAGGGAGCGCACCGTCGAACCCACCGTGGGCGAACTCGACGTGATCAAGGCGCGCTCGCGCGAACAGTCAGAGGGCAACCGGGAGATCGATGAGGGACTCGCGCGGCGCGTGGCCGCCGGCGAGTTAACTATCGA
>Ga0136574_100399_pt1 | contig 15559 bp, 15 predicted proteins | sample AntDeeMetagen134_FD_101383 | JGI IMG/M metagenome (GOLD analysis project Ga0136574, IMG submission 101383) | Saline lake microbial communities from Deep lake, Antarctica - Metagenome #134 | ecosystem: Environmental > Aquatic > Non-marine Saline and Alkaline > Saline | place: Antarctica: Deep lake...
CGGCTACCGACTCGTCATGCCGCTCGATGGTGAGGGGAACGACCTCCGTGTCCTTCCACCCACGACCGAAATCTGTCCGGACTTTCGCTGTAGCGGCGGGCACGGCACCGTCGGAACGACACGTCCCGGGGTGTTCGTCGAGACCGCGCTGACGACGCAGGCGACGAACGGTTCGGCGACATCGGAGCGGTAGCTCCCACCCCGTCGAGTCACGGCGCTACCGGCGGCGCTCGTCGAGACAGACCTCGACGATCGATCGGGCGATCGCCGCACCCCCAGAAAGCGGATCGAGTGTGGTCTCGCCACGTCGCTCGCCGTACTCGATCGGAGTCTCGCGGATATCGTAGCCGCGTGCGAGCGGTCGGATGAGAAGCTCCGCCGAAAGGCCGGTATTCTCGGTCCACTCGATCGCGTCGATGACCTCGCGTCGGTACGCACGCATCCCAGTGGTAGTGTCGTGGAGGCGCTCACCGAGCAGGACGCTCGCGAGGAGGGCGAACGCGTGGTTGCCGAGCCGGTTGAACACCGGCATCGTGTCGGCCCCGTGGTAGAGACGATCGCCGCTCACTACGTCGGAGCCTGCGTTGATCCCATCGAGGAAGTCGGGGATTCGCTCCATCGGGTAGGTGCCGTCGCAGTCGGTCGTCACGACGACCGGGCGCTCGGCCGCCGCAAGCGCCGCGCTCACCGCGACACCGTAGCCCTGTGGTTCCTGTTCGATGACGCGCGCGCCGTGCTCGCGCGCGATTGCGGGTGTTCGATCGGTCGAACCGTCGACGCAGACGACCTCGGCCGCACAGTCCGTGGCGTCGTCGATGGCCGCGAGCACGCCGCCGACGGCGGCCTCCTCGTTGTACGTCCCCATGACGACGCTCACGTCATCGAAGGTGTACTCCTTGTCACCCTGGCTGTCCGTATCGGCGATCTGTTCCATTAAGCGCTGTTCGGGACCGGCCGTACTTGAACTTTTAGGCTTGCCGAAAAATACCGGGTGCTCAGCGGGAATCGGCGAGCTACTCCCGTCGGCGTGAGAGTCCGGCCGCCGCGACGAGGGCGATCGCCGCCACGAGCGCCGTCACGACGCTGAACCCGGGACCGAACGCTCCGCTGTTCCCGTCCGTTCCGCCGGTCGTTGTGGCGCTGTCGTTCGCCGTCGTCGTTTCGTCCGCTGTGGTTGAGGTGGCTGTTGCCGTCTCGGTCGCGGTCGACGTTGCGGTGGCCGTCTGGGTTGGGGTTGCGGTAGCTGTCGGTGTTGCGGTGGCTGTTGGTGTTGGCGTGGCGGTCGCCGTTTGCGTCGGTGTCGCAGTCTGGGTTGTCGTAGCGGTCTGGGTCGCCGTAGCGGTTTGCGTCGCCGTCGCCGTAGCGGTCCGTGTCGTGGTCGTCCCCGTCGTTTCAGCGCTCGTCGTTCCGTTAGTAGTCGCGGTTGCAGTGTCGTTCGCTTCGGGCGTCGGGGTCGGCGTGTACGTTTCGACGCCGCCGCTACAGGTCCCAGGGCTGATCTCGACAGGTTGGCTCATATCGAGTTCGGTGGTTTTGCCCGAACCGGATCGAAGGACCCAGCGCTCGATCCGATTGTCTTCGGGTGCGCCGTCCCAGTCCCCGAAGGGGTAGGTGTCCGCTTGCTCGTTGAACTGCACGTCGGCGGTGATCGTTCGGTAGTCCGCACTCCCGAGCCCGCGGAACGCGGCCCCGTCGGTTCGGTTGCCGTTCGAGAGCCACTCGATGTGGCTCGACCCGTTCTCGTGTTCGAAGATATCGTCACGGTTGTTGTAGGTGTCGTCCTCGACGGCCCACTCGCCGTCCGTCGGTAGTCCCGAAACGTCGGCGGTGGCGACGAACCCACCGCTCCCGTCGCCGAACTTGTCGTGGAGGAAGACCAGGCTCAGCCCCTCGCTCCCGCGATAGACGAACAGTTGGCTGACCTGACTCTGCTGGATGTCGGTCGTGCCGTAGGAGCTGTAGAGGCCTTCCTGGTCCGTGACCGTTGAGCGGTAGTCATAGAACGTCTCGACGGATTGGGAGCCGTCGCCGAGAGCGGTGATTTCGGTGCATGTGTTGCCCTGCTGGACAATGAACGTGTCCGAGCCGTTTTGCTCTGAGCCGTCCTGTGCCGTCGCGGGCACGACGGCGATCACCGAACAGATCACGAGGAGCGCGAGCGCGACGCTCCCAACCCGTAACCGAACGCCAGCACCGCCCCGACCGCGCCGTTCTGCATCTCCACTCATTGCGATTGGGTGCTCGACGCGGACTGATATAAATGCCGTTTGTCCGCTGGGGACAGCAGCGAAGCGGTTGGCGTGACGAGGCGATTCGGGGCGGTGGTGACTGCAGCGAGGTCGGTCAGACCATGCCTTCCGATTCGAGACGATCCCAGACGCGCTCGCCCTTGTCGGTGATCCCGTACACTCGGCCTTTCTTCTGGTCCTCGGAGACGAGGAGCTCGACCATGTCACGCTCATCTTCGCGCAGCCCCCCGAGCGCGCGCGAGACGTGTGCGATAGCGATGTCCTTGTCCGTGGCGATCCGTGATGGAGTCGCCGGGCCCTCAGCCAGCCGTTCAAGCACGTCAACCCGGTACTGCGACCGAATCACGTAGCTTACTGTATCCCAATCATCTGCCATTGCAGTTACCCCGTTACTCCTGGCGTACTCACCGGAGGAACATAACGAGTGTGTATCGTTTACTTCGTAATACATGTTTTTCGCGTCAGTAACGACATCGTATCCGTCGGTATCACAGCGTGAACGCGGCGACTCGGCCTCGGAGTTGCTGAGTGGTGGCGAGAACAGCGGATGGCCAAATTTTTAGGAGTCTGTTCGGTAGTAGTCACAACGGTGTCTCGCGACCCGCTCACTGGCAACGACACGACTATCGAACGCTACGACAGCGGCGCGTCAGGGCTCCGCGGACTGCCGGGTGATCTCCTCGTCCTCGTCCTGTACACGGCGGTTGCGGGCGGGCTCATTGGGGTCGTCGGCGATCTTCCGACGGTGGTTCGTGCCGTTCTCGGGCTCCCGCTGCTGCTGGTCGTCCCCGGCTACGCGCTTGTGGCGGCGCTGTTTCCGGGCCGGCCGTCACGGACGGCGGATCGGAGCAGTTCGCTCTCACGGCTCTCCCAGCGCTACGACAGCGCGCGCTCGATCCAAGAACGTGGTGTCCGCTGGGGCGAGCGACTCGCGCTCTCCTTCGGTCTCAGCTTGTTCATCGCGCCGCTGCTCGCGCTCGCGCTCGATCTCAGCGCCACGCTGCTCGGGACCGGTTCGCCGTACCGGACCAGGCCGATCGTCGGGATCGTGGTGGTGTTTTCGCTGGTGTTCGCGATCGCCGGGATCGTCCGCCGGCTCCGCCTCCCGCGCTCGGAGCGGTTCTCGGTGCCGGTCGGCTACTGGATCGACGATCTCGCCGACGGGTTCTCGGGCTCGCCGGCCGACGTGCTGCTCAACATCGTGTTGATCCTCAGCATCCTCGTCGCCGCCGTGAGCATGAGCTACGCGCTTTCGGTGCCGAAAGACGGCGAGACCGCCACCAACGTCGCCCTTCTGAACGAAAGTGCTGACGGCGGACTCGAAACCGTCCACCGCAACGTCACGCTCACCGCGGGCGAGGCGAGCCAGCCACTCACGCTCGAAGTGCAAAATCACGAAGGGGAAGCGACGAACTACACTGCCGTGGTCCAGCTCCAACGGCTCAACGACGGCGGCGAGGTCGTCGGCCGGAGCGAGCTCACGCGGTTCCGATCGCCGACCGTCCCGGCAAACCGGCCGTGGCAACGCCAACACCGGATCACCCCGAACGTGACCGGCGAGCGCCTCCAGCTCACCTATCTCCTCTACGAAGGCGAACCACCCCAGAACCCCACCGAGCGCAACGCCTACGTGACGACCCATCTCTCGGTCGATATCGTCGGGAGCGGTGGTGCCGGCAGTGCTGGTGGGAGCGGCACCGGGGGCGGCAGCGGTGGTGGTAGCGGTAACAGTAGTGGTGGCGGCGGTGGTAACGGTACTGGCAACGGCAGCGGTGGTGGCGGCTGAACGCCATGTTCCCGTGGGAACACCTCGCGGTCGGCTATCTGTGTTACTCGCTGTTCGCCCATCTCCGGGGTCGCACGCCGAGCGGTCCCGCAACGCTGGCGGTCGTCATCGGGACGCAGTTCCCCGATCTCGTCGACAAGCCGCTGTCGTGGGCGCTCGACGTGCTGCCCGCCGGCGTGTTCGCCCACTCGGTGTTCGTCGCGGTCCCGCTGGTCGCACTCGTGTTCGTCGCCGGGTGGCGCGTCGGCCGGACCGAGCCCGCGATCGCGTTCGCGGTGGGGTATCTCTCACACCTCCCTGGTGACGTTCTCCCGTCGGTCGTCCTCGGCGGCGATCCGTCCTACTGGTTCCTGTTCTGGCCCGCAATGGCTCGACCTGGTGTGGACGTCTCAAACCCGATCGTCGGCCCCGGCGCGGGTGCGGGCGTAGTGACGAACGCGTGGTACTACTTTCAGGACTATCTCGGCCAACTGGCCAGTCCCACAGGACTACTCTTCGTCGCGGTCGAACTCCTCGTGCTTGGGGGCGTCTTCGTGCTCTGGCTCCGCGATGGCCGGCCGGGAATCGAACTATTCGCCCGCCTCGTCGGCCGACGCTCGTCGCGTCACTGATCGTCGAGGAAGGATCGAAAACCATCCGTGGAGCCGTGGCGCACCCCGACCGCAATCAGCGAGGGCGCGGCGGCTCAGCGAAGACGGAGATACGCTTCGCGCGCGAGTCGCAGCGCCGGCCCGGCGCGTTCGGCCTGATGGTAGGTGCAGAGTTCAGGATCGAACTTCGCCTTGTACCCGTTGAGTCGGCGCGAGTTCGCCCCGACGAGATCGTAGCCGTCGATATCGCGCTCGATCGCGTCGCGCATGATGTGCCAGTCGACCAGATCGTTCGCGGGAACGTCGGCGTCGTGTTTCGCGCCGCCCTGCCAGCGGTAGATCATCTCGTCGTCCTCCAGGGTGATCATCCCGCCGACGAACCGGCCATCGACCCGACAGACGGACGCCCGGACGCAGCCGTCGGGCAGGCGTTCGCGGAGATCGATCACGAACCCCGGCGTGACGGCGTAGTACTCGTCCTGGGCGTCGTAACGCCGGGACACCTGGGTCACGATCCGCCGGATCGCGTCCTCGCCGCCCTCCTCGATCACACAGTGTTCAGGCGTTCCGTTTTTGACGTTGCTCCGGGCGTCGCTGCTGAACCGTTTCAAGAGGGCGTCCGCACCGGGCGTGAGATCGACCCGGTAGGAGTAGTTGGGTGTGGCCTCCAGTCCGTTCCACCCCAGCGGCCGAAGATCGTCGTAGCGGGGATCGGTGTTGAGGTGGACGTAGCGCGGCTCGCACGCCCGATCGAGCCACTCGAAACACCCGTCGATGAACTTCTCGTGGCGGCGCTCGCGCTTGCGCTGTTTCAGCTTCTCGGTGTTGAGCAGCGCCGGTCCGAGGTAGGGGACCAGGAGGTCGGGCGGTGGCGAGAACACCGTCGAAATCCCCGCTCGTTCTATCTCGAACACCGGGAAGATTCCCACGGGCTCCTGGCCCTTGAATCCGACCAAGGGGTGGAGGGCGGCGTTCGCGTGATCGGCCATCGCTCTGAGACTGCCCAACCGATGGAAGGGGTTGGCGTGGGGCGAGCGCTCCACGTAGCGGTTCCAGTCGTCCAGTTCGTTGTCGGTCGCTTTCGTGATCTCGATGCTCATTTGTGAAGGTATCCCAGGTCCGAGAGTCGCTGTTCGACGGCACGTTCGTCGGTCGCCTCGCGGTCGCGCTCGTCGAGTTTCGGGTACGCGCGCTCGCCGGCGGCCTCGACCACCGACAGCACGTCACCGTCCATGTGCTCGCCACGGGCCACCCCGAGGGTCGCAAGCACTGTCGGCGCGACATCGAACAGGTGCGCGCCCGCGAGCGAGGCTTCGGCGTCGATCCCCTCGCCCGTCGCGGCGATCAACCCGTCGCGCTTGTGGTTGTAGGGTTCTGTCAGCGGACCGAACACGTCCTCACGCAGCTGCGTCGAGAGGAACTGGTCGAACGCCCGTGGGACGACCACAATGTCGACCGCGCGCTCGGCCTCCCCTCCCTCGAAGTACGCCTCGCGGCGCGCAACGTCGTCGAACGCCGGTTTCCCATCGGGCGTTTCGAGGTCCGAGAGGAGGTCGATGATCGTCTCGCGTACCGCGTCGTATTTTTCGTGGGGGACGACGCCCTCGGGATCGCGACCCGCGACGTTGAGCCGGATGCCGCATTCGATGTGCGAGCGGGCATACGCCTGCGAGGCGGGGAAGTCGACCTGTTCGGTTCCGGCGCGGATCATTCCTTTCGGGGCGTGGCGCACGACGATTTCGGCGAGTCCCAGCTGTTCGAGCACTCGTCCAACGCGCTGGCTCGTGACGCCGACGTGCGCGGCCATCTTCATCGCGCGTTCGAGAACGCTTGGTTCGCCGCCACTCCGATCGCCGTCGCGCTCGTCGCGTCCATCCGCCGCGCCGTCGAGGAACTGCTCGTCGCGGATGACGTCCCACGACGGCATCCCCTGCCCGCCGCGGGCGGTCTCGGTGAACTCCGCGTCCCGAAGGAGGGTGTTGAGCCGCACGTCGTAGCCGGTGTACTCGCCGATGCCGTGATCGCTGGCGAGAACGACCGTGGCGGGATCACACGCCTCAAGGATCGCGCCGATCTGCTCGTCGACCGCCTCGTAGACGGCCCGAACGGCGTCGAACTCGCCAGGACACTCGTGAAAGACGGTGTCAGTGGCCTGGAACTCCACGAACCCGAAATCGGGGGCGAATCGGTCTTCGAGATACCGGAACGCGTCGCCGCGCATCCCGATCGTTTCGCGGTACTCGGCGACCTTCTCGGCAGTCGTGGTTTCGCCACCGCCGGTGTGTTGGGGATAGACTCGGTAGTCGCCGATCGCCTCGCGAACCTCATCGAGGAGACCTGCGGGCTGACAGGTCGGGTCGTCGGGGGCGACATAGCCCGGAATCAGCGCGCCGTCGAACTCCCGTGGCGGGTGAGTCACGGGAACGTTGACGACGACACTCGTGAGTCCCTGTGCGTCGAGGAGTTCCCAGAGCGCGCGCTCGCGAACGTCGGTTGCGTTCACCACGTCCCAGTCGTAGCCATCGAAGTCGAGAAAGCCGAAGACACCGTGTTTTCCGGGGTTCGTCCCGGTGTACAGCGACGGCCACGCGCTCGCAGTCCACGGCGGGACCTGCGACTCCAAGGGACTGCTCGCACCGTCGTCGAGGATCGAGCGTAGATGCGGGAGATCGGCCCCCGCGTCGAACAGCCGGTCGAGCACCGGCTCACAGGCCGCATCGAGTCCGACGAGGAGCGTGTCCGGTCCCGATTCGCGGCTCGGCATACTCTTTCTCCCAGTCTATCCGTCCTTATGTCCTCTGATTACCGCCGACGCGTCGCCCGATTCGATGGCCACCCAGGGGGTGCGCGCCAACGAGAACGAAACGCTATTTTGACGCCGCGGAGTCCCATCGAACGATGATCCTCGTCGCACAGCCCGCCGAACGTTCCCGTCGGCGCTGGTTCTCGACACCACGATCCAGGGAGGTCGAAGGTGGCCGGTGAGGGCTCGGCCGCCGCGGAGGACACCAATCTCTCGTCGCTGGTCTCAAGTGCCAGTCTCGTGCTCGTCGGTAGTCTGTTCGGGTCGCTCTCGAAACTGTTCGAGAAAATCGTCCTGAGTCGTGTTCTTTCGACAGCCGCCTACGACGCGTTCAGCCTCGGTTTCTCGATGCTGATGCTCAGTTCGACGATCGCGCTCGTGGGTTTCGATCAAGGGATCCCGCGGTTCATGTCTCGATTTCAGGACGATCGAGACGTCCGCGGGGTGTGGGTGACCGGCCTCGTGATTGCTGGCGTCGCCGCAGTTTCGATCGCCACGGCACTCATCGTCGCGAGTGGATGGATTCGCCGCGTGTTCTTCGGTCCCGGCGTTTCGGTGTTGGTGCCCGTGCTGTTCGCCGTTGCGATCCCGCTCGTCGTCGGAATGCGGACCGCCGTCGGCGCGATCCGCGGCCACGAGAACACCATCTATCGGACCTATGCGTACGATCTGCTCTACAACGGGCTCCGGGTTGGACTGCTTCTCGCCCTCCTGTTCGGGTTCGGTCTCGGCGTGTTCGCCGCGGGCTACGCCTACATCGTCGCGGCGGGTGTCGCGTTCGTCGTGGCACACCTCCTCCTGAATCGACTCCTCGCGCTCCGTGGGCCGTTCCGGACGCATGCGGGGTCGCTGTTGCGGTTTTCCGCCCCGCTGGTGATCGCGTCGGCCGTCTCGTCGATGCTTTCTCAGATCGACACCATCATGCTTGGTGCGCTCGCCGAGGCCTCGAACGCCGCCGGTGTGTACCAGTACGGCTACCCGCTCGCGGCCGGTCTCCCCGTGATCCTCTCGGTCTTTGGTTTCCTCTACATGCCGCTCGCCTCGCGGCTCGACGACGACAGCAACCGCGAGGAGGTCGATCGGGTGTACACGGTGACGACGAAATGGATCTACATCGCCGCCTTCCCGCTCTTTCTCACGTTTGTCGCGTTTCCCGGTGACATGGTGAACATCGTCATGAATCAGAGCGATCCGCGATCCGCGACCGTGCTCGCGATCCTCTCGATCGGCTTTTTCATGAGCGCGGCCAACGGTCGGTGTCAGGCCACCCTCTCGGCGTTTGGCTACACCCAGTACATCCTCGTCGTGAACACCGCCACTGCAGTGTTGAATCTCGTGTTGAACGTCGTGTTGATCCCCGCCTACGGCGTTGTCGGTGCGGCGATCGCCTCCGCGGTCTCGTTTTTCGTGCTCAACGCGACCGCCATGCTGGTGCTCTGGCGGACCACCGGGATCGCACCGTTCTCGAAGTGGACGGTCCGGGCGTTTCTCGTGCTCCCGATCGGCCTGTTTCCGCCAGCGCTCGTGCTCTCGGAGGTCATCACGCTGTCGGTGCTCACGCTGCCGGTGTTCGGGATTCTCGCCGGTCTCGCCACAGTGGCGTTGGTCGCCATCACCGGCTGTCTCCAGTCTGAGGACGAAGTCCCGGTCGATCTCGTCGAGCAGCGCCTCGGCGTCCGCATCCCCATGATCCGGCGGTATATCCCGTCAAATAACCGAGAAACGGACTGGAACCGCTGAGACAGCCACCCGATCCAGTCGATCCACCCACAGATTTATTAGAAATAGAGACAGTAGTACTGATATGAACGGCTCGACCCGTCGGCTCGCCGTGGCGACCGCGATGTATCTCGGCGCACTCGGCTTGTTCGGCCCACCGACGTACCTCCTCGTCGTCCGGGCCGTCGAAATCGTGGCTGAAACGATCGGTGTGGCGACGCCGCTCGCCGGCCGGTTCGGTCTCGTGGTGGGTCTTGGCGCGGTGGCGATCGCGTTCACAGTCGCGTGGGAGATCACGCTCGTCCGGCTCCGGGGCGTCGCCGCATTGGGTCGCGGGGACTCATACCGGGCACTCGGCCGGAATCTCCTGCTCGTCGCCACCGCACTCGCAGCCGGACTCGCCATCGCCGAGTTCGTGATCGGGCTGCTCCAGTGGGGCGTCGCCAGAGAGCAGGCCGTCATCGTCGTGTTGGCGGTCGCCGTCCTCGCCGGTCTGGCGTGGACCGCCGTTCGCTCGTTCGGTTCGTTCCGTCGGGGGCTGCGACGGGCCGAATAGCACACAAACGGAATCGTGGGGATGATTTCGTCCACGGCCCGTTTCGAGCACGTGAAACAAGCGACGGCGAAAGTCGCTATCGATGGCGGGTCGGCCCGCTCCCGTTGGGATTCAAGCGTTCGACAGCGAACGACGAAACGTCTCGGTCCACGAGGAACTCAATCCGGCAGATATCCACTGGATGGAAACAGTGATGGTGGCCGATAGGAAAACACTATATACGATAAACGAGTCTCTTTCAGAAATAACGGGACAGCACGACTACGGGGAACGAGACGCCCGACCCCGTCATCACATTCGCCCACCGAATGAGCCACCACAGCCCTCACCGGACGCGACGCCGACGGTGCGCGACACCGCCTCTATCTCGCGATCCGTCGCCGCGTCCCCGGTGCCCTCCACGTCTCCCAACTGCATCGCTACAGTGTGTCACCGCCGGAGGTGTCACCGATGACTGACGACGCACACGCAACCACCGGCACCGACTGTCACTTCGACGCGGGCGCGACGGTCGGCTACGAGCACGCGCCGGACGCCGAGCCAGCCCGCATCGGCGACCGCGCGACGATCCGCGCCGGCACCATCGTCTACGCCGATGTCGCGATCGGCGACGACTTCACGACGGGCCACAACGCGCTTGTCCGCGAAGACACCGCGATCGGGGACGATGTCCTCGTCGGCACCGATGTCACGATCGACGGCACCACCACCGTCGGCTCGCACGTCAGTCTTCAGACTGGGGTGTACGTCCCCACCCACACCGATATCGGGAGTCAGGTGTTCGTCGGCCCGCGAGCAGTGCTCACGAACGATCCCTATCCTGTTCGTCGGGAGCACGACCTCGTCGGCCCGGCAATCGAGGACCACGTCTCGATCGGCGCGAACGCCACCCTCCTCCCCAAAGTTACCGTCGGGCGAGGGTCGTTCGTCGCCGCCGGCGCGGTCGTCACCGAGGACGTTCCTCCGGAGACGCTCGCGGTCGGCGTTCCCGCGCGTCACGAACCGCTACCCGACGAACTCGCGGGGGAGAACGCGATATGATTTCGATCGCCGACCCGGAGCTCGGCGAGCGCGAGAAAGAACGCGTCGCCGAGGTCATCGACAGCGGCCACCTCACCGACGGCCCCGAGGTCCGGGCGTTCGAGGAGGCGTTCGCCGAGTTCTGTGGCGCGTCGCATGGCGTGGCGACCACGAACGGCACGACCGCGCTCCACACCGCGCTCGAAGCGCTCGGCATCGGCCCTGGCGAAAGGGTGGTGACGACCCCGTTCTCGTTCGTCGCCAGCGCCAACGCGGTCCGGTTCGCCGGCGCGGAGCCGGTGTTCGCCGACATCGATCCCGACACCTACAATCTCGATCCCGAGGCGGTCGAGTCGGTGGTCGCCGAACGCGACATCGACGCGATCCTCGCAGTCCATCTGTTCGGCCTCCCGGCCGACATAGAGCGACTCCGCGAGATCGCCGACGCACACGACCTCCGCCTGATCGAGGACGCCGCCCAAGCCCACGGCGCAGCCGTCAACGGCGAACGCGTCGGGACGTTCGGCGACGCGGCGTGCTTTTCGTTCTATCCGACAAAGAACCTGACCACCGGCGAAGGCGGGATGGTGCTCACCGACGACGAGGACGTCGCGGCGCGGGCGGCGCGGTTCATCAACCACGGCCGGCCGGCGGCGCGGTTCGACGACGACTCTGGGGGAAGCTACGACCACGCGACGCTCGGCCACAACTTCCGGATGTCGAGCGTGCTCGCGGCCATCGGACGGGTCCAACTCGATCACCGACTGCAGGAGAGCAACGAGCAGCGTCGCGCGAACGCCGCACGGCTGACCGACGGGCTCGCCGATGTCGAAGGGATCGAGACGCCGATCGAACCGGCTGGCCGGCGGCACGTCTACCACCAGTACACGATCCGAACCGACGACCGCGACGCGCTGCGGACCCATCTCGACGACGAAGGCGTCGGGACGGGGATCTACTACCCGACGCCGATCCACGAACAGCCCGCCTACGACGGGGTGACGTGCGACGTACCGGCCACCGAACGCGCCGCCGAAGAGGTGCTCTCGCTACCGGTACATCCAAACGTTTCGGCGGCGGACACGGAAACCATCATGACCGCTGTCCGTCGCTTCGAGACGGGAGGGCCCCAATCGTGACGCCGGCCGTGATCAGCCGACCGTCGTTTGACGGTCCGCTCACGGTTGTCGTCCGGGACCGCTCGCCGACGGCAGCGCCACCGAGAGCGGCGGAGGCGGCGAATGAGTAGTACGGACCCGCTGCGGGTCGGCGTGATCGGCGTCGGTAGCATGGGGCAGAACCACGCGCGGGTCTACGGCGAACTGCCGGACGCCGATCTCGTGGGCGTCGCCGATGCCGACGCCGACCGGGCGAGCGAGATCGCCGCCAGACACGACACGCGTGCGATGGATCGGCGTGAACTCATCGAGGCCACCGAGGCGGTCTCGATCGCCGTCCCGACCGCCCACCACTACTCGACCGCCCGCGAGTGCATCGCGGCGGGCGTCCACGTGCTGGTCGAGAAACCGTTCGTCGCCGAGCCGAGCGAGGGCCGCGAGCTCGTGGCCCTCGCCGAGGAGCACGATGTCACGATCCAGGTGGGCCACGTCGAGCGGTTCAACCCCGCCGTCAGTGCCGTGATCGATATCCTCGACGACCGTGAGATCATCGCGCTCGATGCCCGGCGACTCGGGTCGCCACGCGAGCGCGATATCAAAGATGGCGCGGTGATGGACTTGATGATCCACGACATCGACGTGATGCTCTCGTGTGTGGACGAGGATGTCGACCTCGTCAACGCGGTCGGTGCGCGGGAGGGGCGCTACGTCGACGCGCAGGTACGCTTCGGCGGCGGGACCGTGGCCAGTCTGACGGCGAGTCGCGTCACGCAACGGAAAATCCGGGAGCTGACGATCACGGCCCGGGACTGTTGGATCGTCGTGGACTATATCGATCGGTCGGTCGAGATCCATCGCCAGTCGCCGGAGCGGTACGAACCGAGCGACGACGCCCGACACACGAAGTTCCACTCCCGGGTGTGGCGTCGTGGCATCGAGAGTAACGAGGGCATCATCGAACAGCCGATGGTCGGCGGCGGCGAACCCCTGAAGAACGAACTCGCGGCGTTCGTCGAGTGCGTGCGAACCGGCGGGGAGCCGGTCGTGACTGCCGATGACGGGCTGCGCGCGCTCGAAATCGCCCGGACGATCGACCGGCTCGCCACCGACGAGACCAGAGAGGTCGACGCATGAGCCGAACCGCCGCGGCCACGTCGCTCTACGGCTCCGACGCGACCGCGGAGCGCCAGCGCGAGGCCTTCCACACTGGCGAGGTACCGGTCGCGGTCTACGGGCTCGGGAAAATGGGGCTGCCGCTCGCGGCGGCGTACGCCGAGGTCTGCGGGAACGTCATCGGTGCCGACGCCGACAGCGAGGTGGTCGCGTCGGTCGACGCAGGCGAGTGTCACGTCGGGCGCGAGCCCGGCCTCGACGACCTCGTGGGGGAGCTCGTCGCGCAGGACGCACTTTCGGCAACCGACAACTCCAGTGCAGCCGCGGCGGCGTCGGTCCACGTGCTCATCGTGCCGACCCGGATCGACGACGAGAACGCGCCCGACCTCTCGATTCTCGAATCAGTGGTCGAGGACGTTGCAGGGGGGCTCGAACCGGGCGATCTCGTGGTGGTAGAGTGTACGGTTCCGCCGAAGACCTGCGAGGAGGTCGTCGTTCCCCGACTGGAACGCGAGAGCGGCTTCGCGCTCGGCGAGTTCGGGGTGGCGTTCTGTCCCGAACGTACGTCGAGCGGGCGCGCGCTCGAAGACATTCAGGGGGCGTACCCGAAAGTCGTCGGTGGCGTCGACGAGGAGAGCACCCGTGCCGCGACGCTGGTCTACGAGGCGATCAACGCGAAAGGCGTGCTCGCGGTCTCGGATGCCACGACGGCCGAAGCAGTCAAACTGTTCGAAGGAGTCTACCGCGACGTGAACATCGCGCTCGCCAACGAACTCGCGCGATTCACCGACGATCTCGCTGTCGACGTGACGGAGGCGATCGCGACCGCGAACACCCAGCCCTTCTGTGACATCCACGACCCCGGCCCTGGCGTCGGCGGCCACTGCATCCCCTACTATCCGTACTTCCTGCTCGACGGCCGCGAGAGGGAGGGGCCGCTGCTCGAAACCGCGCGCGCGGTCAACGACTCGATGCCCGACTTCGTGGTGGACAAGCTCCGCGAGGAGTTCGCGGCCGAGGGAGCGGCGCTCGACGGCGCACGGGTGCTCGTGCTCGGCTTGACCTACCGCCCTGGTGTCGCCGAAACCGCCGCGACACCCGCGAAGCCGATCATCGACGGGCTTTCGAGTGCCGGGGCGGAGGTATTGTGTGCCGATCCATTGCTTGAGGAATATGACGAGTTCGACGCGACGCCGATCGCCGTCGGGGACATCACCGATCGACCGCTCGACGGCGTGGTGGTGGTGACGCCACACGAGGCGTTCGACGGGATCGACTGGACGGCGTTCGAGCGCCGTGGCGAGCGCGAGGGGCTCGTGGTGATCGACGGGCGCGACAGCCTCGATCTCGCGGGGACGCCACACCGGACGTACACGATCGGGCGTGGTCGAGATGTATAACGGCAAGACCGTCGGCGTGGTGGTGCCGGCCCACAACGAGGAGGCGTTCGTGGGGCGCGTGATCGAGACGCTGCCGGGGTTCGTCGATCGAGTGTACGTTGTCGACGACTGCTCGACCGACGGCACGTGGGAGGCGATCCAGCGCTACGCCGAGCGCGCGAACGAGACACGAACCGAGACCGCGACGCTCGCCGACGGCGGGACCTACTTCGATCAGGTGGTCGAGCCGATCCGTCACGAGGACAACCAGGGCCGTGGCGGCGCGGTCAAAACCGGCTACCGGCGCGCGCTCGCCGATCGGATGGATGTCACCGCGGTGATGGACGCCGACGGTCAGATGAACCCCGACATGCTGAGTCGGATCGTCGACCCGATCGTGGACGATGCGGCGGACTACACGAAGGGGACGCGACTGCTCCACCGCGATCGGCGTGAGATGTCCGGCTGGCGGTTTTTCGGCAACTCCCTGTTGACATACCTCACGAAGATATCGAGCGGCTACTGGAAGATGAGCGACCCGCAGAACGGCTACACCGCGATCTCGCGGGAGGCGCTCCAGCGAATCGATATCGACGGACTTTACGACGACTACGGCTTTCTGAACGACGTGCTCTCGACGCTCAACGTCCATCGGTTGCGCGTCGCCGACGTTGCCCATCCGGCGGTGTACGGCGACGAGCAGAGCGGGATCCGGTACTCGTCGTTCGTGCCCAAACTCTCCGTGCTGCTTGCGCGCAACTTCGTGCATCGACTCGCGATGCGGTACGTAGTGCGTGATTTCCATCCGCTCGTCATGCTGTATTTCCTCGGGTTCGTCGGGACGCTCGCCGGCGTCGCCGGTGGGCTGTTCGCCGCGTTCGCGTTCGTCGGCGCGGGCTCGGCCTTCCTCCGTGGGTCGCTCGCGCTGCTGTTGGTGATCGTCGGGGGAATCTCGCTCGCGGGGGCGATGATCTACGACCTCCAGACTAACGAGGAACTCAGCGTGCGACGGCACGAGGCGGGCGAACCCGAGGAGCCGGCGCGACAGCCGGAGGCCGAACGGTGAAGGTCGTCTCGGTCGTCGGCGCACGCCCGCAGTTCGTGAAGGCGTTCCCGATCTCGCGCGCGCTCCGCGAGCGCCACGAGGAGGTGCTGGTCCACACTGGCCAACACTACAGCGAGACGATGTCGGACGTCTTCTTCGACGAACTCGACATCCCAACCCC
>Ga0136574_100411_pt1 | contig 15423 bp, 12 predicted proteins | sample AntDeeMetagen134_FD_101383 | JGI IMG/M metagenome (GOLD analysis project Ga0136574, IMG submission 101383) | Saline lake microbial communities from Deep lake, Antarctica - Metagenome #134 | ecosystem: Environmental > Aquatic > Non-marine Saline and Alkaline > Saline | place: Antarctica: Deep lake...
ACGATGGTGAGCCGGTTCGGCAAACTCGTCGAGCGCGAATCGCCCGACGTGGTTCTGGTCTACGGCGACACCAACTCGACGCTCGCGAGCGCGATCGTGGCCGCGAAGACCGACGCTTGCCTCGCCCACGTCGAGGCCGGCCTCCGGAGCTACAACCGCTCGATGCCCGAGGAGATCAATCGCGTGCTCACCGATCACGTCTCTGAGCTCCTCTTTGCACCGACCCAGCGCGGCGTCGAGAACCTCCGGAAAGAGGGGATCGGCAACGGGATGGTTCACCAGACAGGTGACGTGATGTACGACGCTATCCAGTGGGCGCGCACCCGCGCCGCCGAGCGCTCGACGGTGCTCGACGAACGGGGCCTCACCGACGGGGAGTACGTGCTCGCGACCGTCCACCGCGCGGGCAACACCGACGATCCCCGCAGGTTGAAGGCCATCATGGCCGCGCTGTGTAACGTCGATCGCGAGGTCGTGTTCCCGATCCACCCGCGGACGAGCGAGCGGCTCGACGACTGTGGCCTCCGAGAGACGGTCGCCGAGCGTCTCACGCTGATCGATCCCGTCGGCTACGTGGATTTCGTCCGCCTGCTCGACGGGGCCGAGCGCGTCGCCACCGATTCGGGAGGTGTGCAGAAGGAGGCGTTCTTCCTCGATACGCCGTGTATCACCCTCCGAGACGAGACCGAATGGGTCGAGACCGTCGAGGCGGGCTGGAACGTCCTCGTCGGCGCGGACGAGGCTGCCATCGCACGCGAGCTCGCGCGGCCGGTCTCGCTGCCCGAAAAGCCCGAACTCTACGGCGACGGCGACGCCGCCGAACAAATCGTTACGATCATCGAGAACGGCGCGAACGAGGCTAAGGACGGGAGCGCGGTGACGAACAGGGCGACCGATGGCTGAGTTCGCGCTCTGTCTCACTCACGATGTCGATCGGCCGTACAAGACGTATCAGGCGATCTACGACGCAGTGACCGAACGCGACCTCTCGCAGCTCGCTGCGTTCCGGCCGGGTCACAACCCCTACTGGCAGTTCGAGTCGCTGATGGGGCTCGAAGACGATCTCGGCGTGCGCTCGGCGTTTTACTTCCTCTCCGAACCCGGCCTCCGCGATCGGCCGTTTCGGCAGTGGCCCAATCCTCGGTACTGGATCGAACATCTCGGTCGGTACAACGTCGAAACCACCGACCTCACGGACATCATCCGGGCGCTCGACGCCGGCGGGTGGGAGGTCGGTCTTCATGGTTCGTTCGACTCCTTCGACGACCGCGACCGGCTCGCCACGGAGAAGGCGAAAATCGAGCGCGCGCTGGGTCACGAGGTGTCGGGCGGTCGCCAGCACTACCTCAATCTCGCGCCCGGAACGGAAACGTGGAAACATCACCGCGCGATCGGGCTCGACTACGACAGTTCGCTCGGATCGAGCACGGAGTACGGTTTCCAGCACGGCTACGAGCCGCTCCGGCCGTTCGACGACGAGTTCGTGGTCTTCCCGCTCACGGCGATGGAGACCGCGCTGGTTGAGGACGGGGATTTCGCGACGGCGTGGGACGCTTGCGAGGCGTTGCTCGCTGAGGCGGCCGACAACGACGCGGTGATGACGGTGCTCTGGCACCCGCGGCTGGTGAGCGAGGACTTCCCGGGCTATCGCGAGCTCTATCGCCGGCTGATCGAGCGCGCGCTCGAACTCAATGCGTGGGTCGGTCCGCCAGGTGATCTGTACGAACGTCTCGACGACCCCAAGATGGGTGCTATCGAGGTTTGATTCACGGAGTTGGGGATTGGAGCCGTCTCGAAGAGCGGTTTACGGCCAGAGACCGCGCGCTTCCTGGGCCTCGGCGAGTCGCGAGAGCGCGACGATGTAGGCGGCGTCGCGCCACGTCACGTCGCGCTCGTCGACTGCCGTTCGGACCGCCTCGAACGCCGTCAACATCTCGGCTTCGAGTTCCTCGTTGACTTCCTCTAAGGACCACGCCTGGCGATTGATGTCCTGAAGCCACTCGAAATAGGAGACCGTGACGCCGCCGGCGTTCGCGAGGATATCGGGGATCACCGGCACGTCGCGGTCGTCGAGGACCGTATCGGCCGCCGATGTTGTCGGGCCGTTCGCGCCCTCGACCACGATGTCGGCCTGCACGTCGCCGGCGTTCGCTTCGGTCAGGACGTTGCCGATCGCCGCCGGGATCAGCACGTCGACATCGAGTTCGAGGAGGTCCGCGTTCGGCAGGACGTCGTCGACGCCGGCGGTGACCGCCTCGGGCTCCTCCTCGTGGGTGGGGATCGCGTGGATATCGAGGCCGTTGGGGTCGTGGATCGCCCCATTCACGTCGCTCACGGCGACGACGGTCGCACCCCAGCCATCGAGCAGGCGGGCCGCGTTCGCGCCGACGCTGCCGAACCCCTGAACTGCGACCGTCGTTTCCGACAGTGAGCGGTCGTAGTGGTCACAGATCTCGCGGGTGACGATCGCGACGCTTCGACCAGGGGCCTCCTCGCGACCGTAGCTCCCACCGACGACGGGAGGTTTGCCGGTGACGACGCCCGGCGTAGTCTCGCTCTGCTGCATCGAGTAGGCGTCCATGATCCACGCCATCGTCTGGGCGTCGGTCCCCATGTCGGGGGCCAGAATGTCCCGGTTCGGCCCGATCACGTCACGGATCTCCTGGGCAAACCGCCGTGTGAGACGTTCGTTCTCGTCGGCGCTCAGCTCCTTCGGGTCGACGACGATCCCGCCTTTCGCGCCGCCGAACGGGAGGTCGAGCACGGCGGACTTCCACGTCATCCACATCGAGAGCCCGACACACTCGTCGTGGGTTACCCCTGGATGGAAGCGGAGCCCACCCTTGTAGGGCCCGCGAACGCTGTCGTGCTGGGCGCGGTAGCCGGTAAAGACCTCGACGGTGCCGTCGTCGCGTTCGAGCGGGATCGAGACCTCGTGGACCGCGTTTGGATGGGCGAGTCGCTCGACGATGTTCGGATCGATCTCGACGTGCTCGGCCGCGCGGGCGAGCTGTCGTCGAGCCGTATCGAGCGCCGACTCGTCTGCGGTCTCGGCGGTCGATACTGCCGAAGAGGCTTCGCCCGGTGTGGAGTCCGAACTCATTTCATTCAAGCGGAATCAGCCGGTTGCGCATCTCGCCGCCGCAGTCCTCACACTGGCCGGGGTTCGTCCCCGTCCGCACGATCGTGCCACAGTCGAAGCATTCGTACGGCGTTTCGGAGTCGGTGTTCTGATCGACGTCTCGCATCGTCTTCTAGAAGGAACTCCCGCTGAATGACCGTCGTTGTTGAATAACGAACTACATCTCCAGATCAAGGTTCGTTATTCAACCACGCGCAGAGGAGAGGTTTTTATCCCCCCCCCCTCTTCGTCTCCCTGCGGTCCGAGCCAGTGTGCTGACCGAGTCGGCGACGTTCACCGAAGGATCAGCGGAGACCGATACTCGAGAGTCGTTCTGTGCGGCGGGCACGTCGTTCGCGGTCACCACTCAATCGGCGGTGACGGTAACGGGGACGCCGATTTCCTCGAACAAGGTGGTGAACAGTTTTCGCTGGACCGTGCGTGCGTGCTGGTAGAACGCCGGTGGCGAGATGCTGAGGGTCGATGCGATCTCCTCGCCAGTGCTCTCGCGCGGCGACTCGAAGAACCCGCTGTAGTACGCCGTCTGGAGCACCTCCAACTGACGGTCAGTCAAGCGGTCGAGGAACGCCGCGTGGAGATCCCGCGACGACGCGCGGTCGAGCGGCTGCTTCGACCGGAGGTCGACGTCCGCGAACGTCTCCGTGACGAGACGATCGATGCGACGGACGTCGACGCTGTTCGGCACGTCGGCGACGAGCGTCGCGGTCTCGCCGTCGGCCGTAGCGCGCCGGAGGACGGCCCCGTGGTCGGCGAGATCGAGCGCGAGGAACGACTGCGAGAGGCGGAGCCGGAGCACACCCGCCTCGTCGCCGGCCCCGATCCGCTCGACCTCGTCGATCGATACTAGATCTCGGGCCGCGGCGACGACGTCCTCGATGGCGGCGTCGGTCACGGTGACGAAGACGTAGACGCCGTCGGCGGTCCGCTGAACGCCGCCCTGGTATTCCAGGGTACATCCCGCACGTCGGGCGAGTTGGGAGAACACGAACGTCGGATCCCTGATCTCGAACTCGAGGCGTGTGTTCGCGGTGGTCAACAGCGCGTTCTTCCGCTCGACCGCGCTCGTCGCCGACGCGATGGTCTCGCCGAGCTCCGCGAGGACGGCTTCTGCGGTTCCGTCGAACGCGTTCGATGTCCCGGCATAGACGGTCAACACGCCGTACTCGAACTCGTCGTACGCCAGCGGCACGCTGAGCACCGACAGGAACTCGCGCGTGAGCGCTGCCGACCGCCACGGTGCCTCCCGAAGTCGGTCGGCCACGTTCGGGACCGTCTGCACCTCGTGGGTGGCTGCAGCCTGGCCGGCCGGCTCCGCCCCTCCGACCGAAAACGACACGCTGTCGAGGTAGCCCTGTTCGGCCCCGTCCCACGCCCGTGGTTCCAACGTCTCGGAGATCGGGTCGGCCGCACCGATCCACGCGAACGCGAACCGGTCCTCGGCCGTCAGGAGCTCACAGACGGCGTGGTCGATTTCCTCACGAGTCTCCGCCCGGACGAGCGCCCCGTCAATCTCTCGGATGATCTCGTTGAGCCCGTCGAGTCGCGTGAGCTGATCGTTCCGCCGCTGGAGCTCACGCTCCTGCTCGCGGAGCCGGCTCTCGCGCTCGACCCGATCGAGGGCGGCCTCGGCCGTCGCCGCGAGCAGGTCGGTGAGCTCCCGGAGCACGTCGTCGAACGCCCCGACCGTTCCGGCGGCGGCGATGAACACGCCGTGCTCGCCGAGCGGGATGTACGCCCCGCTCCGAATCCCGGTCGCCTCGTTCGCGAGCCGGTCGGCGTCGTGGACGTCGTCGAAAAACCTGGCATCGTCGGCGACGAAAGTGTGGCCCGGAATGGTCTCGTCGTCCGCGCGTTGCGTCGGCAACGGCCCGTCGAGTCGCTCCATTCCGTTCGAGGCGGCGACCGGTTCGAGCGCGTTCTCGTCGGCATCGAAGAGGTAGACCGCGCTCGCGTCGAGGTCGAGCACCGTGGCCGCGTCGTCGACCACGACCTGACCGATCTCCTGGGCTGTCCCGGCGTACTGGAGCTCGCGCGTCGTCGTGTGGAGCCCGGCCAGCGCCTCCTCGCGCCGCTTGCGCTTGGTGATGTCGCGACAGCTGTAGAGCAGCGTGCCGCCCTGGATCGACACCTCCCGCACGTTCACCAGCAGGGTGTGCTCGCGGCCCGCCTTGTCGATCGCCGTGCATTCGATGTTCTTCAGCACGCCGTCAGCAGCCAGCTCGTCCCGGTCGAACAGGTCCGCCCCGAGGAGGCTGTCGATCGAGCCGAGATCGCGGATCTCCGCGGCGGTGTGACCGAAGATGAAGTGGACGTTTGGACAGACGTAGGTGAACGCGCCGTCGTCGTCGGTGATCAACACCGTGTCGGTCATGTTGTTGAGCGTGACCCGGTGAAGCTCCTCGGACTCGCGAAGCTCGCGTTCGAGCGAGACACGCTCGGTGACGTCGACACCCTCGACGACGATCGAGACGACCGTTCCGGTCTCATCCCGGACGGGGCGAGCCGAGAAGTCGAGCGTCTGTGGGGTCCCATCGTTGCACTCCCGCGTGATGGTCGAGCTGTCGAACCGACCGTCGATGGCGTGCTCGACCGTCCGCTCGACGGCTGCTCGTGTTCTGTCGGACCCACTCCACCACGGCAGTGTCCAGAACGGCTCCCCGGCGACGCTCCCGGCGTCGACCGCGATCATCCCGCGCGCCGTCCGGTTGACTCGCCGGAGCGAGCCGTCCGGATCGAGCACCCACGTCGCGGTCCGGTCGTCGTGGAACATCGTGTCGAACTGGCGGGCCCGATCCCGCCAAGTATCGGTCCGCTCGGCCGTGCGGACGGCCCGGCCGAGCCGCGCGAGAACGTCGTCGACGATCGATTCGAAGGGCTCGGTGATGGCGACGTAATCCGTCACGCCGGCGGCGATCGCTTCACTGGCGACGGTCTCGGAGCCCGCCGCCGTGCAGAGCACCACGGGCAGCGTCGCCGTCGCCTCGCGGATCGTTCGAAGGAGGTCGAGCCCCGTCCGCCCGTCGAGGACGTACTCGCTGACGACACACTCGATCGGGTGGTCGTCGAGCGCGGCGGTTGCGGCGTCGGCAGTCGCGACCGTCCGCACCGACGATCCGTGAGTTTCGAGCGCGTCCGCGAGGATCGTCGTCCACTCGGCCGTGCCGACGAGAAGAACGTGTGTTCCGTTCAACGTGTCCGCTGCAGTCGCCATGTCGCGGCAGTACACGTTCGACCGAGTTCAACGCACCGGCGGGAGAATCACGACGATCGGACGAGGTAGTCCGACGACGAGCGTGTAACGACGATTGCGGAGCTGACGGTTCACCACCTCTTTGTGGCCCGTCCCGAAGAGTGCCGGTGCAGTTCCGAGCGATTGTCGGGCGAGCGCGGGGCACGACGATACCCCAATACGAAACACTTTCTTCGGTCGCCGGAGTGTGACTGGTATCGATGGCAGACAGCACACGCTCTCTCACCCGTTTCACATGAACATCGAACGAATGGATCTCGCGGAATGGCACGACGGGCTCCCGAATACGGGGTTCGAGGTGTTTCACACCGCGTCGGGGCTCGCCGTGCTCGACCGCCACGCACCGGGCGATCTGCTTTGTCTCGGCGGCTACCGCGGCAAACAGTTGGTGGGTATGCTGCCAGTGTTCGTCCGGGACGCGGGGCGGGCGCGGGTCGTTTCGTCGCCGCCGCCCGGGATGGCCGTGCCGCATCTGGGTCCGATCGTGATGCCGACGAGCCCGAAGCAGCGCAAACGCGAGAAGGTCAACCGCGAGTTCACGAACGGCGTGCTCGACGCGCTCGGCGTCGAGTCGTCCACGACGCTGTGTCGCGTTCTCGGCCATCCCGACTACACCGATCCGCGTCCGTACCGGTGGGCGGACCTCTCGGTTGAGCCCTCGTTCACCTACCGACTCCAGGTCGGCGACCGATCGTTAGACGAGATACTGGGATCGTTCAGCCGTAGTCTCCGGCGTGAGATCAGGTCTGGCGAGGACCTCGACATCGAAATCGAGACCGAGGGACTCGACGGCGGCAAAACGGTGTTCCGAGAGACTGAAGCACGATACGCGGAACAAGATGAAGGATTCGGGCCGTCGTGGCCCTATGTTCGAGATGTCATCGCCGACCTCGACGAGCGGTCGCGGGTGTACGTCGCGCGCGATCCCGATGGTAAGTATCTCGGCGGCGTCATCACCCTTTTCTCGAACGATGCGGCGTACTACTGGCTCGGCGGCGCGCGCACGACCCACGAGGGCGTCAGCATCAACAGCCTGCTTCACTGGCGGATCATTCGCGATATCGCCGAGGACCCGCCGATCGAGTCAGTCGCCAAATACGATCTCGTTGGCGCGAACACCGAGCGGCTCTGTCGGTACAAATCGAAGTTCGGGGCCGACCTCGCACCGTCGTACGTCATCGAGTCCGGCGGCCCCGCGATGGACGCCGCCAAAGGGGCGTATCGGCTGGCGACCCAAACTGTCGATCGGCTCGGCCTGTAACAACGGATTTCTCCCTCCTCGCCGATCGAGATTACGTCGTTCGTCGTGCCGTCGTCGTTCGGACTGACGACGAGTGCGCCGGAGTCAGGCCGGCACCACGCACTGCTCGGGCTCGGCATCGGTCGTCGCTCCGGCGGCGTTGACGAGCGTGCCGGCGAGGATCGCCACGCTGGCGACGAAAAACAGCGAGCCGATCGACGACGAGGGATCGGCGAACAGGAGGTAGAGCGGGGCCGCAGCCGACGGCCCGAGCGTGACGACGGCGATCTGTGAAAGCATCGGTCCGCAACAGCAACACGCCTGCGGTGCAGCGATCCCGGCGATGCCCGCCGTCGTCTGGGACAGGCCGCCCGAGTGAGTCCCCCGCCACTGAAACGCGAACAGCGCTGCGTTCAGCCCGATCAGCCCACCGAACGTCACGATGAGGAGTGCCGTCCCGACCGAGACCATCCCCCCGAGGGGCAGCTGCGGGTACCAGAACTCGATCGCCGGCCACAGCACCAAGGGGTCGGCCACGGGCAGGACGGCGACAATGGGCTCGGACAGCGAAACGCCCACGCCATCGTCGGGAAGGAGATAGAGCATCCCGCTGGAAAACATGAAGAACACGACCGCGAGGAGACCGACGGCGATCCCGAATCGCCGCGCGGCCCGGTCGGCGGAGAGCCGGCCAAGGAGTCCACGAGCATCGCGCCAGAGCACGTACCCGAGCGCCACGACGAGGCCGAAGACGATCAGATAGCCGAGCGGATTGGTCTCCGTGTACACCCCGACGGCGGAGAGTCCGGGATACGCCACCCACAGCCCCAACAGGACGCCGAGGCCGGCGTATCGTGGCCGAGTCGGCCACTTGAGTTGGCCACCGATCACGCTGGCGAGCATGATCACGCTGCCGGCGAGGAACATCAGTGGCGCGTGCAGCGCGCGCGGAATCACCGGCTGTGCGGTCAGCCACTCGTAGGGAGACAGCTGGACGATCCAGATCGCGCCGAAAACCGCGACGACGAGACCGAAAAACACGCTGTAGAGCGCATACTGTGCGTGCTGGGGACGAAGGAGGGCGGGGAGATAGCGACTTCCGAGGGCGATACCGATGCCGAGGACGAGCGGGATGAGCCCGTACCACTGGGAGAGATGCACGCCGTTGACGTACACGTGGCCGCTGTGAGCCGACGCAACCGGGGCGGCCCCGATGGTTGCAACGACCGTTACCGCGAGCACGAGAACGCGACGACCGAGGCCAGCAACCGCTGACGACGATCGCTGCGAAGCGCCAACCACGGAGTGGTTCCGGTCGGTTCGACTGCTCATTGGTGAATCTGCGTTCTCCTAGTATATGTGCTCGTTGGAGACGGCGTTTCGACCGCGACTCGACAGTCCCACCGGGACGCTCGATGGTGGTGAGCAGGCCTGTATTCGACGACCGAACCAGTAGTTGTATGTGAACGTGGACCAAACAGCAGGGCGATGAGGCGACGTGCGTTGCTGGCTGCGGCTGCCGGAGCGGTGACAACCGCAGGCTGTCTCGAAACGCTCGGTCTGCAAACCCAGTCGGCGTGGCGCGATCCGCCGCTCGTGAACGACCGACCCCAGGCCGTGTACTATCCAGCCGTGACCGAGGGGATGGCGATGTACGGGACTCGATCCGTGGGACCGTACACAGTTGCCCTCATGTACTCGTACCCGCACCGCTTTTGGAACCTCAGTGGCAACCGCACCCGGAAGAACGTCGTCGAGGCCGCGGATTCTGTCCATCTGATGGCGACGATCTGGGACGAACGAAGTGGTGTCGTGATCCCGATCGATGCCGGCCTCTCGGCCGAGATCACCCAAGACGGGGGGCTCGTTGCCCAGGAGGTGATCTATCCGATGCTCTCCCAGAACATGGGCTTTCACTACGGGTCGAACTTCGCGCTCGACGGCAACGGCACCTACACGGCGAACGTTTCGATCGGCGGGACGCGGATGCGCCGGACCGGACGATTCGCCGGAGAGTTCTCTAGCCCCGTGACGACAACGTTCGAGTTCGCGTTCGACACCGCCGAGCTGTACGATCTATCGTTCAGACAGCTCCCCGAAAAACAAGGGGAACGTGGTGCCGTCGAACCGATGGGTATGGGGATGGCCGTGCCCGTCGGCCGCGCACCGCCGAAGCGCGCGCTGCCCGGCGCGCGACTCGGCACGAAACGGTCCGGCGACGCGGCGTTCGTCGTGACCGCGATCCGGAACGCGAACGGGGCAACGCGGCTCGCGGTGTTTCCCCGAACGCCGTACAATCGGATCGTCCTCCCGTTCATGTCGCTGTCGGCGACGGTGTCGAGAGGTGGCCAGCAACGGTTCGGCGGCACCCTCGAACGGACGCTCGATCCCGAGTTCGGATACCACTACAGCGCCGCCGTCAAAGGACTGGAGCCTGGCGACGTGCTGAAGATATCCGCAACCACGCCGCCACAGATCGCCCGACACGACGGCTACGAAACCGCCTTCATCGATATGCAGCCGGTAGAGATGACTGTCCCGAGATCAATCATCGCGATGGGACGATTGTCGCCCGGGAGAGTCGCCTGAAGCGGCACGTTTCGAACGATCTACACGGAGAAGGTCATCGGTGATATGTCGAGGAAGGCGGTCTCATAGCCCTCATGACGGGCGACCTGCGGGGGCGTCTCGACCGAGAGTTCGAGTTCGTCGCCCGGTTCGATACTGTCGACGACCGTCCCGTAGTGGTAGTCGAGTTCGGGGTCGAGCGTCGGTGTCAATGGGCCATCGAAGACGCTTTTGCCGTTTCTCCGGAGGGTTCCCGAGAGCGCCATCGCGGGGAGTACCATCCGGTTGTACGGGGTTCGCGCCGAGACCGCAAGATACGGGCCGCCCGCGTCGATACCCCGTGGCGACTCGTCGAGTGCGGTCGCGAGGAATCGGCCGTCGCCGCTCGATCGCGTGCCGACGACCCCGCCAGGAAGTTCGTTTTTCGGCGGGACGGTCGAGTTTGGAACCATCTTCATCGCCATCGGGGTGGCCGCGTCCCGGCTCCCCTCGCGCTGTCCTTTGGTTCGGGCGTACGCGATCGATTTCTTGTCGCTACGGCTGTACTCGAACTCGATGTCGACGCTCGCCGGCCCGGCGAACATCCCGTCGAAACTACCCGTTCGGCGCGTCGACATCTCGCCGACGCTGAGCGTCGCCGTGTATGTTCCATCGCCCTCAAGCCCGAAGTTCGCGCCGTAGTGAAAGCCCATTTTCTGGGAGAGCATCGGATAGATCACTTCCTGGGAGATGACCTCCCCGCCCTGGGTGATCTCGACCGAGAGGCCGGCATCCGGCAGCACGGTACGGGTTTTCGGCTCCCAGACCGCCGCCATCAGATGGACAGAATCGTCCTGCTGGATCGAGACCTTCCGGGTCTCGCTGCCGTTGGCGGTCCAGAAGCGGTGGGGATAGGAGTACATCAGTCCGAACGCGTAGTCGCTCGCGTTGTTCCCGTCTCCGTTCATCGAGTCGTTCGGCGACATCGCGCTCGAATCGTTCATCGACATCTCGCCGGAGCTGTTCATCGACATGGCGCTCGAATTATTCATCTCCATCCCACCCGAATTATTCATCTCACCCATTTGCCCCGATCCGTTCATGTTCATCCCGCCCATCCCGCTCATGCCGACCATCTCCATGCCCTCGGTGTGAGTGGGGTAGTAGACTGCAGCAGGGCGGTTCTCGACGAGCGGCGGGTCGCCTCGCCTGACGGAGAACAGGCCGGCGCAGCCGGCGAGAGCGACGCCACCCGTCACGCCGGCGGAAGCCCGCAGAAACGTTCGGCGATCCATCGTGTGTTCGGTTGTGGCTCCGCGGAAAAACCGGTTCTGGTACACCCCTCGAATCCGTGTCGCGGCTTCGTCGATCGTACCAGAACCCCTAATGGATAACGCTCGGCAGATCGGAGCATGAACACGGAACGACGGCGACGAGCGTTCCTCCGACTCGCCGGGAGTGCGGCGCTCGCTGGACTCGCCGGTTGCAGTAGCGACGAGGGAACTGGAGGCGGCGACACGACGCAAACGAACGCCGGTAGTGGCGCGGGAGGCGACACGACCGACGGCGGAGCCCGCACGACATCGGCCAACAGTGATATCGAAACGAGAACGGCGACTGCGAGCACGCGTACCGAGACGGCGAACGCGACAGGAGCTACCGAAGCGACGAACGCGACGAGCGGCGGCGAAACGGACGACAACGGGACGACGATGGTAGCCGACCTGAGCGGTCCCGTCCCGACAGCCTACCGAACGGCGTCGAGCCAGGGCGGAACGGAGCGAAACCCCGACTCACTCCAGTCGAAGGAGGACGTCGAGTACCAATCACAACCGAAAGACAGCCAGCAGTGCTCGGGGTGTCTGTTCTACATTCCGGATGAAAACGGAGATGCGCTCGGTGCGTGCAGCGTGGTGGAAGGCTACATCGAGCCGGAGGCGTGGTGTGTGAGCTACAGTCCGTACCAGAACGGGTAAGACGCGTGATGTACGGTTCGGCCGGTCTCCATGCAATCAGTCCGTATTTGCTCCTTCCAGTAGCCTGTCGGCCACCCGCGCAAACCGATCCACCATGCGTTCCGGCGTCGACGGGGTGATCTCGTCGAGCACCGCCGCCGTCTCGTCCGGTCGCGCGAGCGTGAGCGTGACGTGGTTGCGCTCGTTTCGCTGCTTGATGACCACACTTTCCTCAACGAGGTGATTGAGATGCCATTCGAGCGTGCTCCGCGCGATGTCGAGCTCGTCGGCCACCCACTGGGGTCGTGCGGAGCCGTGTTCACAGAGGACGGCGACGATGTCGCCGACGGTCTCGCGGCGCAACAGCGCAAGCGCGCCGCGCCTCCAGCCGTTACATTCCGGCGGATAGTAGTGTGTCTGGCCGTAGAGCTGCTCGTCGACGACCGAATCGGTCGAGAGCAGCCGTTTGAGGTGGTACTGCACCTGGCCGGGCGCGAGATCGAGCGTGCGGACGAGGGCGTTGAAGTGAACGCCGGGATGGGTGTGGACGTGGCGGTCGATCCGATCGCGGGTCTCGCTCATGTGCTTTCCCCGCCGGTCGTCGGGTCGGTCGTGCGGGCGAAGTACACCGCGGCGATGAGCAGGACAGCCATGACGCCATCGAGTGCGTGTTCCATGAGATGATGCGCGCCGAGCGGGAGGAGTTGGCCCATCGCCAGCCCGCCGACGACGGTTCTGGCAAGCAGGGTCAAAAGTGCCAGCGCGATCAACAGATACGACCGCGAGCGGCGCTGGGCGAACGCGGCGATCGCGAGGCCGACGACGATCACCGACGCGCCGCCAGCCAGCACGAGCACGCTCGGCAGGGCAAGCGTTTCCAGGGACACGGAGCCGTGTCCCATCCCGAAGTGGAGTAGGTACGTCGACATCTGTTTCGTGAGTGGGTGATCGCAGCCATCGGGTCGTCCGGGGCGACTGTCGACGATCGACTGGTGAGGAGATCGGCGGGTAAGGCGAATAACGGTTGTGGTGCGATCGGCGAATCGCAACGGAGAGTCGCTGTCATAGGGATTGTTGTGAGTCGTTTCGGAATGTCGCCGACACGGGGTCGACGACTACCGGTAAACAGTCACAACAATCCCTATCAGGCGACGACGGGCCGGGAGATGATCCAGAGCGACAGCACCGTGTAGCCGACCATCATGAGTACAAGCGGGAGATGGGTTCGCCGCGCCCGTGTGAGCGTGTCGTAGCGCCCGATCGCCACGTGGTGGGCGGCCACCACGGCGATGACGTGGCCCACCACGATGAGAAGGACCTGCGATCCCCAGAACGCTTGCAGCGTCAGCCAGCCGAGCGGCTCGATCGGCTCGATCGGCGAGAGGGTGATCGACCACCCAATGGCCGCGAGTCGCCCGACGTTCTCGATCACGAACGGGTAGTTGTCCGCGACCTCGTAGGCGGCGGCGATCGGGAGCACCGTCGGCGCGAACGCGAGCGCCGTCTCGCGCCACGCGCTCCGCTCGGCAGCCACGGACGCCATCACCGCGCTGACGGCGACAAACGCCGCGACGAACCCGCACAGTCCGATCGCGTAAACGAGCACGCTGGTCGTCGGGCCGCTGGCAAGCGCGTCCCGGAAATCGAATAAGACAGTCTGATACGCCGCCGTGCTCGTGAAACCGTCGAAGCTCACCGTGTAGACCGTGGCGACGACGAACGCCACCAGACCGACGTCTCGAACACGCTGCGTACAGCCCGCCCACGGCGGACGCAGCGCGAGACGATAGCCCGCGTCCGTCCCGGCGAACCCCACCGGCGCGACGCGACCGAACAGCCGATAGAGCACCGACAGCGCGTCGGCGTGGCGGAACCACTCGTGCCCGAACGCCACGCCGCCGAGCACCATCGTCGCGGCGTAGCCGGCGACGATGACGGCGGTCGCGGCGGGCGAGCGGGGGAGCACGGTCAGATTCTCGACGGCCCCGATCCCGACGACGAACCCGACAAAGGCTGGCCAGTGGCCGAGCCACGACGGGTACGCACCGACCGCGGCGATCTCGTGTCCCTCCAGTCTCGCCAGCCCGTCGTAGAGCGTGCGCCACGGCGACAGCACTCGCCACGGGCTGCCAACGAGTACCGACACCAATCCGATGCCCTTGAGCCAGACCGCCCACGTGAACACCGTAGCGAAGTTCTCGGCGTCGACTTGCGGGCCGAAGAGACCGTGGAGCACCGCAACCAGAAAACCGGCAAAAAAGACCGCTCGCGCGCCATAGCGACAGCCGGCCGCGAGTCCGCCCGGAATCCGCGATCGGGATCGCCACGCTCGCGCCGTCGAGGCGGTTTCGGCCGTCACGCCGAGCCAGAGCGCGGTCGCGGCGACCGTGACGCCCGCGCCACCGAACAGGAAGGCCAAGGGGATCGGTGCGGCGAACCGCGAGTCTGCGACCTGGTGTGCGCCCGCGATGCCGGTGGTGACGAGGAGAACGGCGAGGGCGAGCCAGACGGTGATCGTCGGTCGACGCCACCTCATGGCAGTGCTCATCGGAGCGCGTCAAAGAACCTGCTGATACGCTCCCTTGGTACGATTCTCGAATCCGTCGTGGCGACGGGAGCGCTTATGCTCCGACGGATGCACACGGTGACAATGCGCGTGCGGACGGCGATAGCGGCGGTCGTCGTGCTCGTCTGCCTCGCCGGTGCTGCGGCGTTCGGCCTCGCCGGCACTGGCGGCGTCGAGAGCGGCGGCATCGACAACGGAACGCTCGACGAACGCTGGGTGAGCGACCCGCGAGCGGCACTCGAATCCAACCACCACACGCCGGCCGTCGCGTTCGTCGACGGCGAGTCGTTCGTCGCCGTCCCGATCAACAGCCGCCAGGGAAAAACGTGTGTGCTCAGTGTGCTCGACGGAAACGGTTCCGAGCGCTGGCGGCAGACCATTGCCTCGAAAGCCTGCACGGTCCACTCAGTATCGGATCCAACGATCGCGGATTTCGATGGGGACAGCGAACAGGAGGTGATCGCGGCGACGAGCACGGAGGAGATCGTCACATACGATCTCCGGAGCGGTCGTGAGGAATTCCGCCACGATCTCACCTCGTATGGCTACTCGAAGCCTCTCGTCGCCGATCTCCGGCCCGCACCGGGCAACGAAACCGTCGTTACCGACCTTCTGGGCGGGATGTTTGTGTTTCGCCAGAACGGATCCGTTGCATGGCGACAAAAATTTGATGACGCCCGTGTCCGTCAGCCAGCCATCGCGGACTTCGATGCTGACGGCCAG
>Ga0136574_100459_pt1 | contig 14591 bp, 11 predicted proteins | sample AntDeeMetagen134_FD_101383 | JGI IMG/M metagenome (GOLD analysis project Ga0136574, IMG submission 101383) | Saline lake microbial communities from Deep lake, Antarctica - Metagenome #134 | ecosystem: Environmental > Aquatic > Non-marine Saline and Alkaline > Saline | place: Antarctica: Deep lake...
GGGGGCGAGACCCCGAACGCCGCGGCGATGCTCGCGCGCCACGCCGACACTATCGACGAGTACATGAGCGATCCGGAGATCGATCGCGAGGCCGTCGAGAAGTGGATCGACACGATCGGGTGTCTCGACACCAACATCGACCGCCATAAGGCGTTTTCGAGCGCGACCCAAGAGGAGGGCGAGACCGTCGAACTCGACGACCTCGCCGACCAGCTCGACGAACTCGACCTGGAGGGGGAGGTCGTCGACGAGGTGTTCGACGAGGAGTGGCTCGAATCCCAGCGCAACGACGAGGAAACCGCCACGATCCCGAAAGAGCCCGAACAGGACCTGCTCGCGTTCTTCTGGCGACATGGGATGGCCTACGACGAGGAGGCCGGCAAGGCCGTCGAGATGGAAGAGTGGCAGCGCGACGTGCTCGAAATCCTCCGACGCGAGGCGTACTACTTCGCGGCCCAGCGGATGACGAAGGTGATGAACGAGGGGTGGGCCGCGTATTTCGAGTCGATGATGATGGGTGAGGAGACGTTTGCGGGGGCCGACGAGTTCCTGAACTACGCCGACCATCAGGCACGCGTGCTCGGCTCGCCAGGATTGAATCCCTACAAGCTCGGCAAGGAGCTCTGGGAGTACATCGAGAACTCCGTGAATCGTCGCGAGGTGATCGAGCGCCTACTCCGTATCGAGGGGATCACGTGGCGGAACTTCCACGACGTGATCGACTTCGACGCTGTTCAGGAACGTCTCGCGCCCGATCCGATGGTCGACGTGATCTCACCTGAGCGACTCGCTTCGCTCGATCCCGACGACCCGCGGATCGACGCCGCGGCGCTCGCGACCGCACGGGAGGGTGAGATCGACATCGGGAGCTATCCGTGGAAGGTGCTCACGCAGCAGGGGATGGCCGAGCGCCACTACTCGCTCGCGAAACCCCAGAACCGGGGATTCGTCCAGCGTACGGGCCGCGAGGAACTCGAACGCGTCTCGCGGTACCTGTTCGACGGGGCGCGCTACGCGAGCGTCGACGAGGCGCTCGCCGAGGTCGATCGCTCGGCAGGGTGGGACCGGATGTTCGAGATCCGCGAGAGCCACAACGATGTCACCTTCATCGACGAGTTCCTGGCCCAGGAGTTCGTCGACGACAACGACTACTTCACCTATGAGTACACCCAGGCGACGCGGGACTTCCGGGCGACCTCGACCGACTACGAGGATGTCAAGAAGAAGCTCCTACTCCAGTTCACCAACTTCGGTAAACCAACGATTACTGTCCACGACGGCAACTACAACAACCGCAACGAGCTGTTGCTCGCCCACCACTACAACGGCGTGATGCTCGACATCGAGCAGGCGAAACAGACCGTGGAACGGGTGTACGATCTCTGGGGTCGGCCCGTGAACCTCAAAACCGTCGTGAAGGAGGTCGACGAACACGATCTCGAGGTCGCGAAGCGCCGCGAGCGCGAACCCGACCCAGAAGAGCGCGGGAAGCTGCTCCGGTACGACGGCGAGAGATTCACCATCGAGGACCTGGCGTGGGAGGCAGTCGAAGACATCGCCGCGACCGACATCGATTACGACACGAAACCCGACGAGTGGCTGGCGTGAGGGACACGACGCGACGGGATCACGGAATCGTGTTCACGACCCCGGGAGTCGATGACGAGCGGACGGGCGATGGCCTCAGTCGTCCGCCGCACGCGTGGGTGCGTCCGCGTGATCGCGCTGCTCGGTGAGGTCGGCCGAGCGCCACCCGCCGCGGCGAAACCACAGGTACGCGATCGCCGCGCCGGCGACGTTCGAGATCGCGAACGAGAGCCAGATACCCGGTGGGCCAAGCGGCTCGGCGACGAGCCACGCGAACGGCACCCGGATCACCCCGAGCATCAGGATCGATATCGCGGCGGCGACGGTGGTCTGGCCGGTGCCGCGAAAGCCGCCAGTGTAGGCGTACATGATCCCGATGAACCCGAACGTCGGCGCGGTGTACCGGAGGAATCGTGCGCCGATGTCGATCACCGCTGGATCGGTCGTGAACACCGCCACGATCGGGTCGGCCGCGATCCACGAGACGATCCCGAGGACGGTGAGCCCGACGAACATCGCTCTCGCTGCGAGGCGGTTGGTCTGAGCAGCGCGGTCCGGCTCGCCAGCACCCACGTTCTGGCCCGTCATCGTCTCGACGCCCTGTGAGAGCGCGATCGCGGGCAGGAACACGACCGAGAACACCCGCGTCCCGATCCCGTAGGCGGCGATCACCGATGTCGAGAACGACGCGATGATCACCAACATCAGATTGATCGAAATCGCCCGGCCGGTGCCCTCGATCGACGCCGGGATACCGATCCGGAAGAGCGTTTTGGCGAACTCCGGGTCGGGAACCATGTCACGGAGGTTGATCGTCACCCCGCGCGAGCCACGGAACATGATCGCGAGCCCGACGACGAACGCGATCGCGCGCGAGAACACCGTCGCGATCGCCGCGCCCTCGACCCCGAGCTCGGGGACCGGTCCCCAGCCGAGGATCAGGACCGGATCGATCGCGACGTTGAGCACGACGGTCCCGAACATCACGAGCATCGGCGTGATCGTGTCGCCGTAGCCCCTCATCAGCGAAACGAACATGAAAAAGCCGAACACGAACACGAGTCCGAGGGCATAGACCCGCATGTACTCGGTCACGAGCACCGCGACGGCAGGCGACGCGCCGAGCAGTCGGACGAACTCATCGACGAACGGGTAGCTGAGCACGCCCAGCACGATAGAGCCGATGATCGCGATCGAGACCGTCTGGGAGGCGGCGTAGGCAGCGCGTTCCTCGTTGCCAGCGCCGGTGTGCTGGGCGACGAGGACGCTGCCCGCGACCGACAGCCCGAGCGCGAGCGAGATGAGGAAGAAGACCATCGGGAACGCGAAGCTGATCGCCGCGAGGGCGTCCGTGCTGTACTGGCCGAGCCAGAACGTATCGGCAAGATTATAAGCGGTCTGGAGCAGGTTCGTGATCACGAGCGGCAGCGAGAGGTAAAAGAGGGGTTTCGCGATCCCGCCCGACGTGAGATCGAACTCCTCGCGCGACTTGAACACGCTCGCGAGTCGTTCCCGGATCCTCATTCGGCGGCGGCCTCCGACCCGTCGACGAGCAGCTGGCTCCGGACGTACTCGACGAACAGCTCCCGGGTGACCTCGGCCGGCTGACCCTCGGTCACCCAGCGGACGTGTGCACCATTAAAGAGCGTCACGAGGAAGGTCGCGACCCGATCGGGATCGACATCGCGGAAGACACCCTGCTCGATCCCCTCGACGACGATCGTCCGGCACTGGTCGTGAACGAACGCGTCGAACTCCGCGATCCGCTCGCCGAACGCGTCGTCATAAGGGACCTGGGCCTTGATCGCGAGGATCGCGGTCTGGAACGCGCGCTGATCGTCGCGTTCGGGCGGTGTCAGCGCTCTGTCGGTGAACGTTGCGAGCCGCGCCGCGGGATCGTCGTTCTCCGGAACCCGAAGCCGCTCGGTGAAGTCCTCGTAGAGCGCGGCGAGAAAGGCGAGCAGGAGGTCCTGCTTGGTGTCGTAGTGGTAGTGAAGCGCGGCCTTGCTCTTGGTCGACTCGTCCGCGATGTCCTGCATCGTGAGACCGGCATACCCGTGTTTGCAGAGCGCGGAGTAAGTCGCACGAATGAGTTCGTCAGTGGTGTCGTCAGTCATTGCTCGTTGCTGCTAACTGGCCAGTCAGTCAAGTAAGGGTTTCGAAACATGTCTGTTCGCTATACTCGGTTATCGGATCATCACGCTCGTGGCGGGACCGCAGTTCGCGATCGTCGTAACTACCAAGGAAAGTGCTGGAAAACGGTTGTGAGTCGTTTCGTTGTTCGTGCGACCGCAAAGCCGACTTACTGTCGGGTGAGGTTGGTCGCGCGAGGTCCTTTGTCTGCCTGTTCGATGTCGAATTCGACTTCGGTGTCCTCTTCGAGATCCGGGCCGCCGATGTCTTCCATGTGGAAGAACACGTCCTCCTCGGAGTCCTCAGAGTCAATGAAACCGTAGCCGCCAGTGTCGTTGAAGAAGTCGACCGTACCTGTTGCCATTGCGAATAAACACAACGCCCCTTCGGGGATAAGCGTTGCGCGAGGAGCGGTATCACGGACCCTGAGCGTGGTCATCGTCCCAGAAGTGTGCCGTCGCTCTTCGATCAGCGGACCCCGCCGGACGATCTCTCGGAGGACGGTAGATCGTTCTCCGAACTAGTTCGGGTCGAAAAAGTGCTCGGTCGGGGATTTGAACCCCGGTCATCGGCTCTCTTCCAAGACGGGACGGACCCTATCTTGTCGAAAGGCCGAAATGATTGGCCGGACTACACCAACCGAGCGTAGTTGGATATCGGTATCGGTAACTAATAAGCGCTGTCGTTTGCACTCATCCTCGGCTGGTGTCGCTCGGATCGGGTGGGTTCTCCAAACACGCCTCCAAGGAGAAGCCGCCGGTCGGTAGAACGTCGATATGACCGTGTTCAGCCCGACTGTGACATCGCTTGCAGAGGAGAACGAGGTTTCGCTCGTCGTGAGCGGCTTCGAGCGCGACTCCCTCCGTCTCCCGAAACAGCCGAACGGGAACGATGTGATGGACATCGAGCGCTCGCTCCGTACCGTCGTGGCCACAGTGCTGGCACACGCCATCGCGTCGCCGCACTCGTTCGCGTGCCTCCGTCCATCCGATGCCGTATCGTCTGCTGTATCCGCCGCTCCAGTTCGGGTTCTGTTCTCCGGCCGTGGAACGGCTCATCTTCCGACGCGTCTCCTTCGATCGGGTGGTCCCCTGTAGCGAACGTGAGATTTTCTGCCGGACATCGGCTGGTAGTTCGCTGCCCCGCTGCGCGTCGGCGATCCGTTCGCGTGTTTCGTCTGAAAACGACCGGCCCTCCAGCGTGGTGGCGATCTTCTCTTTCACTTCCTCGGGACGCTCCTGACCGTACAGCGGGTGATTCTCGCCGGCTATGTCACGGGTCGGAATCCCGAACCGCTTCATCTGCTTGCGGATCGTGGTCGCGGAAACGTCGCACTCCTCACCGATCTCCCGCTGAGTCCGTCCTTCATCCCAGTATTTGATTTCGAGCCACCAGCCGCTTCGATACCGTCGTACCATCGGCTATCGTCTGTTCGGTTCGTTTTGCTACCTAAAGTCTCGGACCCTCGTGCGCGCTACCGATCGCAATCGTCGAAAATCGACCGTCGGCTTTGCTTACTTCCCCTCAAACTCGGGCTCGGAGTCGCCCATGAACGCCGTGACGCCCTCCATCAGGTCGTCGGTGTTGACGAGGTGGCCGAACGCCTGGGACTCGATTTCGAGACCTGCATCGGTGTCCTCCCAGCCGCGGGCCATTGCGCGCTTGGTGAACTTCTGGGCGATCGGCGGGCCGGCAGCGAGGGCGGCCGTCTGCTCGAACGCCGCGGATTCGAGGTCGCCCTCGACCACCTCGTTCACGAACCCGAACTTCGCCATCTCGCTCGCCTCGTAGCGCTCTGCGGTCAGGATGATCTCCTTCGCACGGCCCATCCCCACGATCTGCTGGAGACGCTGGGTGCCGCCCCAGCCCGGCAGGAGACCAAGATCGAGTTCGGGCTGGCCGAACTCCGCGCGCTCGCTCGCGATCCGGAGGTCGGCACACGTCGCCAGCTCCATCCCACCGCCGAGACAGTAGCCGTCGATGCCCGCCACGACCGGCATGTCGCATTCCTGGAGTTTGCCGAACGTCTGCTGGCCCGTCCGCGAGAGTTCGACCGCGTCGAGCGGGGCCGCGCTCGCGGCCATCGACTGAACGTCCGCGCCCGCCGAGAAGGCTTGATCGCCCGCGCCGACGATCAAGAGTGCGCGCACGTCGTCGTCGGCCTCCAGCCGGTCGATCGCGGTCCCGAGCTCGTCAAGCAGATCGAGATTGATCGTGTTCATCCGGTGGGTGCGATCGAGCGCAATCTTCCCGACCTGCTCGCCGGGGTAGCTGACCTCGATGTTCTCGAAGGCGACCTCGCCCTCCCCGTTCTGTGCGTTCCCATCGTAGAACCCGCCCGATTCGGCAGCTTCACCGAGGTAGTCCGCGGGGTCGTACCGCGCCGCGCCGGTCTCCTCGTGAAGCTCGTCAAGGGTGGCGTGGAGATCGTCGAGCCCACGCTCGTCCGCGAGCTTCGCCGGCCCGCTCGGGAAGCCCGCACCGAGCATCACCGCCTCGTCGATGTCGCTCGCCGGCGCAACGTCGTTGCCGATCAGCTTCGCGACCTCGTTCGCCATCACTGCCAGCAGCCGGGACTCGATCTCTTCGGAGCCGGCGTCGGTGGGGATGTCGGCACCTTCGCCGCCCTCGTAGTCGTAGAATCCCGTTCCTGTTTTCTTTCCGAGTTCCTCGGCCTCGACCTTTGTGGCGAGTAGCGGAGACGGCTCGTAGGCCTCGCCCAGCGTCTCGTGCATGTATTCGAGGACGTGATAGCCGACATCGATCCCGACCTGGTCGGCGAGTTCGAAGCTCCCCATCGGCAGTCCCATGTCGAACTTGGTCGCGCTGTCGACTTCGGCGATCGTCGCCACGTCGTCCTCGACCAGCCACGCGGCCTCGTTCATCAGCGGCACGAGAACCCGATTCACGATGAACCCAGGACTGTCCTTCCGGACGCGCACGGGCGTCTTGCCGAACGCATCGGCGATCGCCTCGACGGTGTCGAGGGTTTCGTCGGTGGTTTCCGCGCCAGCGATGACCTCGACGAGCTGCATCCGGACTGGGGGGTTGAAAAAGTGCATCCCGCAGAACCGCTCGGGCCGCTCGGTGACCTCCGCGATGTCGGTGATCGACAGCGAGGAGGTGTTCGTGACGAACAGCGCCTCGTCGGGGGCATACTCTTCGACCTCCCGATAGACATCCTGCTTGATCTCCATTTTCTCGGGCACGACCTCGATCACGAAGTCGACGGCCGAAACCGCCTCATTGAGTTCGACCACTGGCGTCACGCGGTCGAGCGCGGCGTCGGCCTCCTCCTCGTTCAGCTGGTCGCGCTCTGCGAGCTTGCCGAGGCTCCACTCGATATCGTCGTAGCCACTTTCAACCAACTCCTCGTTGATGTCACGCAGCCTGACTTCGTATCCTGCGAGCGCTGCGACCTCGGCAATACCGTGCCCCATGTTCCCCGCACCCAGCACCGCGATGGTTTCGATGTCCTCGGCGTTCATGACTGACTAGTCGGTCTCGCCCGCGTGGTTTCAACGTTTCCCTCCCGCGCCTCCGACGCGGAGCGCCACCCTCGATCGCCGACTTGAGAAACTACTCATAAGTTTATCTTCGGGTACGAAGCTACTTGATGCCCGAGTCTGTAATGGCCGACCATGGACTATGGGCTATCGGACGAGCAACGACAGATCCGCGACGAGGTCCGGCGGTTCGCCGAAAACGAGATCGCCCCGATCGCGAGCGAGTACGACCGCGAGGAGAAATACCCTCACGACCTGATCGACACCGCCGCCGAGATGGGAATGCTCGGCGCGAGCATCCCGGTGGAATACGGCGGCGCGGGCTACTCCACCCTCGAAACCGCCCTCGTCATCGAGGAGCTGTTCGCCGTCGATCCAGGGATCGGTCTCTGTGTGTCGAGCACCGGGTTCGGCAGCGAGGCGATCAGGGAGTTCGGGACCGACGAGCAGAAAGAGGAGTATCTGCGGCCGCTCGCGAACGGCGAGGCGATCATGGGCGCGGCGATCTCCGAACCCGACACCGGCTCGGACGTCTCCTCGGTCTCGACCCGCGCCGAGAAGGAGGGCGACGAATGGGTGATCGACGGCAACAAGATGTGGATCACCAACGGCTCCGTCGGCGATTTCTTCGTCGTACTCTGTCAGACCGATCCCGACGCCGAAGGTAGATATAACGGGTTCAGTCAGATCATCGTCGAAGCTGACAGAGATGGATTCACTGCCGAGAAGATCACCGGCAAGCTCGGGATCCGGGCGTCCGATACCGCCGAACTCCTCCTCGATGGGGTTCGCGTCCCCGAAGAGAACCTTCTGGGTACTCGTGGCGCAGGCTTCCTCCAGCAGATGCAGTTCTTCGACGAGACCCGTACTGGTGTCGCCGCCCAGGGTGTTGGGATCGCGAAGGGCGCGCTCGAACGTGCCCTGGAGTACGCCAAGGAACGCGAGCAGTTCGGCCGGCCGATCGGCGACTTTCAGGCCATTCAGCACAAGCTCGCCGACATGCACACCACGACCGAGGCCGCGCGCCAGCTCACCTACAAGTCGGCGTGGAGCGTCGAGAACACCGACGAGCAGCTCACCACGCTCGCCTCGATGGCGAAGGAGTACACCTCCAGAATCGCGGTCGAGGTCGCCGACGAGGCGGTCCAGATTCACGGTGGGTCGGGCTACGTCAACGACTTCGACGTCGAGCGGTTCTACCGCGACGCCAAGATCACCCAGATCTACGAGGGCACCAGCGAGATCCAGAAGAACGTGATCGCGCGCGAACTCCTCGGGAAGGGCTTCTAAGACCCACTTTTTTACTGCGGGGGGTCGCGCTCGCTCCCTTCGGTCGCTCACTTGACCAGCGTGGGACGCCTCGCGTCCCACGAGCAGGCGGAACCGCGAAGCGGTTCCGCCGACCCCGCTTGCAAAAACCTGTTCCCGTGAGCGAAGCGAACGGGAGCTCGGAAGACGAGCGAAGCGAGTCTTCCGGTAGACTAAAAACACCCGCTCAGCTTCGCCTCGCTCGCGGTACAATCGCTGGCGCTCTCCGCGACGGCACTGCAAACCACACAGCACCGCTGAAGCCCTCGGGTGCTCACTACGCTCGCACCCTCGCCCTTCATCCGCCAGGTACCGCAACCACCACCGCACCGCAACCGCAACCAAGCTACCACGAGCGCAACTCGTATTCTCTTTCGCGGCGTCCCCATTAGCGTGTCCGAGGCTCACGATCACCTCCGCGACGATCCCGTCATGGATCGGTTGATCGACGAACACGGCCCGCTCGAAATCGAACCCGCCGACAACGAGTTCCGGCGGCTCGTGGTCGCCATCATCAACCAGTCGATCTCAACGGCCTCCGCGGCCGCCGTGCGCGAGCGCGTGTTCGACCTACTAGAAGAGGTTACCCCCGAATCAGTGCTGGAAGCCGACGAAGAGGCCCTCCAGAACGCTGGGCTCGGTGAGAGCAAAACCGAATACGTCAGAAACGCGGCGCAAGCGTTCGAAGAACGCGATCTCACACGAGCGGGCCTCGCGGACGCGAGCGACGAGGAAGTGATCGATAGGCTCAGCGAGATCCGTGGCATCGGGGCGTGGACCGGTCGGATGTACCTACTCTTCGTTCTCGGCCGAGAAGACGTGTTCCCGATCGGTGATCTCGCGGTGCGCCGCGGAATCGAGTCACTCTACGGCGAGATGACCCGCGAGGAGATGTGCGATCACGCCGAACGGTGGCGGCCGTACCGATCGATCGCCACCCGCTATCTCTGGGCGCACTACGAGTCCTGATCGGCGGCCGTGCGGTAGTTCTTTACCGCTCGCCACCAACGGCCGTGACGGAGGATTACCGATGGAAATCTCTGACAAGCTCTTGTGTCTGTTCAACGCCGAGGTCACTGCCGAAGACGACGATAGCTACACCGTCGAGGTACCGCGCCGCGAGATCGACACCGGCTCGGTCGAAGCCGGCGAAGTCTACCGCGTGGCGCTCGTCTCGCGCGAGCGTACCGACACCGAGTCGAGCAGTACGGAGTCGAGCGGGTCGCGCTCGGGGTCAAGCCGTCCGTCCTCGGAGCCCCAGCCACCGGTCGATATCGGCGAGATGCGCTACGTCGAGGTCGAGGACATCGGCAAGCAGGGCGACGGGATCGCGCGCGTCGAGCGGGGTTACGTCATCATCGTGCCCGGCGCGGAAATCGGCGAGCGCGTCAAGGTCGAAGTCACCGAGGTCAAGTCGAACTTCGCAGTCGGCGAGATCATCGAGCAGTAGCAAGTACCTTTTACTGCGGGGGGATCGTGCTCGCTACGCTCACGGGTCGTGCTCTGCTCGCGGGCGAAGCCCGCTCGCACGGCTCGTGGGACCGGAGGTCCCACGGTGCTCCCCGTTCGCATTCGAGGTGCTCACTTCGTTCGCACCTCGCCACGCTCGCACGACCTCCTCTGTTCACGGGCGTTCACGAGAGCGAAGCTCTCGTGCAGCCTCTTAGAGAGCGAAGCTCTCCAATGGTCGGCGAATCTCTGATTCGTCTCGACATCAGAACCTAAAGGGTTCTGAGGACGCTTCGCGCCCGTTCGCACGGCCAGCGGGACGGCATAGTCAGCAAGGGAAGTTCTGGGTATCGAGAAAGAGAGTATTCCCGTTTCTACGTCTACAGACGACGAATCGCTATCAGCCTGTATGCAAAACTTCTCTTAGCCACTACGCCGTCCCGCTCGGCTTGCAAAAAGCTACGCTAAAAACCTCCGCTCGCTCACTTCGCGCTCACGGCTGCGCCGTTCGCGCAAGCTGCGGCGCTTCGCGCCGCGCGTTCGCTCGCGGTAGAGTCACTGGCGCTCCACGCAGCCGCCCCGCGATCGCTCCGCACAGCACCGCCGAAGCCCTCGGTCGCTCACGCCGTTCGCTCCCTCGCCCTTCATCCGCCGGGAGAGCGAAGCTCTCCCGAGCCTCGACTCACGCTGTTCGTCGAGACGCCAGGACCGCACGCCACCGCAGACTGCAACCGCACCGCCACCGCAGACTGCAACCGCACCGCCACCGCGGCCACACCACCGCTGCAGCCAGCGAGGTTTTGGGTCGCGCACTCGAATCGCGGGCATGGACACGCTGCGCGGGCTGCTCGCGCGCGATCGCCGGAACGATCGCCCCGCACTCCGCACACCGGGCGATCCAAATCAAGAGTACGACTACCACCGACTCCTGACGAACGCATGGAAGACGGGCAACTTCCTCAGCCACTGTGGCGTCCGACGCGGGCGGACCGTCGGAATCGCCGGCCGGCAGCCCGCGGCGGTGCTCGCCGTCCTCGGCACGGCGTCGCTCGGCGGCATCGCGCAGTTCGATCCGCCCACGTCGATCGAGGCTCGTGCGGTCGTCGCGCCGACGGACGTGATCGAGGACTTCGAACTCCCGCCCGGCGGCACGCGCGTCGGCTACGGCGATCCACCCGACGACCCCAGTACAATGCACTTCGAGCGCGATGTCTGGAGCGAGAACCCGACGCTCGCGCCGGCGGACGTCGCGGCCGACGATCCGGTTCTCGCCACCGCCGAGTCGTCGCTCTCCCACACCGAACTCCTCGCCGCTGCCGAACGCGTCGTCGAACGGACAGGACTGACGCCTGGCGACGCAGTCGCGGTGCGCGCATCGCTCGCCCTCCCTGGAACGGTCGCGGCCGGTCTCGTCGCACCGCTGCTCGCGGGCGCGACCGTCGTGTTCCCGGAGGACGAGACCGTCGGCGACATCGCGATCGCGACCGAGGACGCACCCGAGGAGACCCTCGTCGAGCCGAGCGAGGTTTGCTGATCCACGGACGGGCAAGTACGTATCCGGATCGATGGCTGACGGGCCGAAAGACGCTATGCGCTGGGCGGTCGCCGTCGAGTCATGCCTGGCGCACGCGTCACGAGCGGTGAACGGGTCACGCTCCGGACGGTCGAAAGCGAGGACGTTCCGTTCCTCCAGCGCTCGGTCGAACCCGAGATCAGGTACCCGCTCGGCAACCCCGTCAGGAACCGAGAGCAATTCGACCTGTCGGACGAGGACGGCACCGATCGATTCATCGTTTGTCTCGAAAAGGACGCCAGCCCCAGCCAGCCCGACGAGAACGATGTGCGGCGGATCGGCAACGTGAACCTGTCGGACGCCGACTACAAGCGCCCCGAACTCGGCTACTGGCTCGTTCCCGAGGTCCACGACAAGGGCTACGGGAAGGAGGCCGTCGCGCTCGTCGTCGAGTACGTCTTCCAGCAGTACGACACCCCTGCGGTGGGTGCGGAGGCCTACGATTACAACGACGCCTCGCGCGGCCTTCTGGAGTCGCTCGGGTTCACCGAGGAGGGCCGCCGCCGGAAGTTCATGTTCGTCGAGGGCCAACATCGCGACATGGTTCAGTACGGCCTCCTCCGCGAGGAATGGGAAGAGCGCGGCGAGTGAATGAGAGCGTGACGAGTGGACGAGAACAGCGAGAAAGACAGCGAGTAGCTATCGTGCCTGCTCGATGGCGTCGAGCGCGTCGGGGTTCTCGATCGAGTCCATGTCGCCGAGATCCTCACCCCGGTAGATCGACGCGATCGCCCGGCGGATGATCTTTCCTGACTGTGTTTTCGGGAACTCGTTCACAAAGAGCACCTCGCGGGGTTTGAACGGTTTGCCGAGCTCCTCGCCGACCTGCTCGCGGAGCTCCTCGCGGAGCGCATCCGACGCTTCGGCGTGGTCTTCGAGGACGACGTACGCCACGACCGCAGTACCAGTAGTATCGTCGGGGACGCCGACCGCGGCGGCCTGGTTCGCGTCGTCGTGCTCGATGATCGCCCCCTCGACTTCGGCGGGACCGACCTTGCGCCCGGCGACGTTCAGCGCGTCGTCGGCCCGGCCGTGGAGGAACCACAATCCGTCTTCGTCCTTCTGGGCCCAGTCGCCGTGATCCCACAGCGGCGGGTCCTCGAAGCTCGACCAGTACTCCTCGAGGTAGCGCTCGTCGCCGCTCCAGAGCGATTTGGTCATCGAGGGACACGAATCGCGGGCCACGAGAAAACCGCGCTCGTGGTCGTCGGCCACCGACTCGCCCCCCGAATCCACGATGTCGATGTTCATTCCCAATCCTGGGCCACCGAGCGTGCAAGGTTTCAAGGATTGGATCGGCATCGGCATCAGGAAACACCCACAGATTTCGGTGCCGCCAGAGATGTTGATGATCGGCGTGTCGCCACCCCCGACGTTCTCGTAGAACCAGAGCCACGACTCGGGATCCCACGGCTCGCCGGTCGACCCCAGCAGCCGGAGACTCGACAGGTCGTGCCCCTCGACCCACTCATCCCCCTGCTTTCTGAGCGCGCGGATCGCGGTCGGCGAGATGCCGAACTGGGTGACGTCGTGGCGATCGATCATTTCCCAGAACCGATCGGGCTCGGGGTGGTCGGGCGCGCCCTCGTACATCACCACGCTCCCCCCGAAGGCGTGGTTGCCGATCAGCGTCCACGGCCCCATCATCCAGCCGATATCCGACACCCAGAAGAAGTTGTCTTCGGGCTGCTGATCGAACCCGAAGTGGATCTCCTTCGCACACTGCATGAGAACTCCGGCGTGGGTGTGGACGATCCCTTTCGGTTTGCCCGTCGTCCCCGAGGAGTAGAGCAACATCGACTCCTGGGACGCGTCGAGTTCCTTCGTCTCGTACTCGCTCGACGCCTCGCCAACCGCAACGTCCCAGCGCTCGTCACGCGTGTCGTCCCAGGGGATCTCGCCTCCATCCCTGCCACCGTCCCCGTCGGGCGTCAGCCCCAGCCGGTCGTAAACGATCGTGTGTTCGACGTGACCGGCCTCCGCGATCGCCTCGTCGGCGGCTCCCTTCAATCGTACTTCGTCGCCGCGGCGGTAGAACCCGTCGCCCGTGAACAACACTGTGGGTTCGGCGTCTTCGATCCTCGTGGCGGTCGCATCGACGCCGAACCCCGAGAATATCGGGACCGCGATCGCGCCGATCTTGAAACACCCGTAGAGAATCGCGATGACCTCGGGGACCATCGGCATGTAGAGCCCGACAGTGTCGCCCGTCTCGATCCCGCGTTCTTCGAGGCAGTTCGCCACCCGGTTCGCCTGGTCGTGGAGTTCGGCGAACGTCACCTCCCGAACCGTGCCTGGTTCACCCTCCCAGGTGCACGCTATGTCGTCCGCAGTATCGCCCTCGGCGTACCGATCGAGCGTGTTGTGGGCGACATTGATCGTGCCACCGGGATACCAGTCGGTGAACTGCGGTCCCTCGCTGTCGTCGCGGATAGTGTCGTACCCCTCGAAAAACTCGATGTCGAGATAGTCGACGAGTTCGTCCCAGAACCAGTCGACGCCCGACTCGTCGATCCCGGTGTCGCTGCAGGTCCGCGCGATCAGTTCGTCGTAGTCGTCGATCCCGTACTCCTGCATGAACGCGTGGACGTTCGTGGATTCGACGAACTCCGCAGTCGGTTCGTGAACCACCTCGTCGAACTCGCCCAGGGACTCCATGATAGAGGGCACACCGCACGACATGATAGGAGTTTCCCCATCGTCGTTCGTTCCCGATACCCGGAAACCCTTTTACTGGCCGGCGACCCAACCGAAGGTATGTACGTCCGGAACGCGAGAAACCGTGAAGAAGTCTGGCTTCTGGACCACATCGAGGCGATGGGGGTCGACGACGCCGCCTTTCGCTCCCGGGACTACGTCATCGCCGCCGACGAGGCCGGCAACGAGAAAACGGGGTTCGGCCGGGTTCGGGTCCATCGCACGGACGACGGCGAGTTCTGCGAACTCACCGGGATCGGCGTGCTCGAAGGCTGGCGCGGCCAGGGCGTCGGCGCACACGTCATCGAGCGCCTCGTTGACCGCGCCGCCGACGAGGA
>Ga0136574_100529_pt1 | contig 13802 bp, 20 predicted proteins | sample AntDeeMetagen134_FD_101383 | JGI IMG/M metagenome (GOLD analysis project Ga0136574, IMG submission 101383) | Saline lake microbial communities from Deep lake, Antarctica - Metagenome #134 | ecosystem: Environmental > Aquatic > Non-marine Saline and Alkaline > Saline | place: Antarctica: Deep lake...
AGCGCCGACGTCACGATCGACAACACCGACTCGCTCGACGCGTTCCACGACCGGATCCGCGCGCTGCTCGCCGGCCGGACGGACGCGGTCGGCGCGGAGCGGGGGACCGAGTCGTGATCTACCGCGTCGACGTGTCGATCACCGCGCCGGTGCGCGACACCGAGGTCACCGATCGCGTCGTCGATGCAGTCAGGAACATCTTTCCGGAAGCTGCTATCGAGCGCGGACCGGGCGAGATCCGCGCCGAAACCCACTCGCTCGATCATTTTTCCGACCTCCTCCACCGCCAGGCAATCCTCGACTCCGCCCGCGGCGAGTTCTTCGGCGACCGCCAGGGCGAGGTCCTCTCCTTCGACCTGAAGAAACAGGCTGCGTTCGAGAGCGTGGTCAACTTCGCGGTGGGCGACCCGAGCGAACTCGGCGAGATCCACGTCCGGGTGCGCGTCCACGAGCCGTCGGTCGAGGAATACGTCGATCACGTCGCGCCACAGACTGAGGACGGAGCCCCGGTCACCGACGATCCGTAGCGCGGTCCGCCTCGTCGAACCCGCTGACGAAGATTGCGAGCCACTCGCTCGTATCCCGTTTGCGTCGCACTTCGACAGTTTCGACCCACTTCACCCACTGGAACCCGCGCCGACCGGGCGCGACGAGCCGGAGGGGGAAGCCGTGACCATGAGAGAGTCGCTCGCCATCGACGTGGGTCGCGAGCAGCGCATCGCGAGCCTCCTCAAGGGGGAGGCTCCAGCGATATCCTGTTACTGATCGGAACGAGATCCACCGCGCCTCGTCGGTCGGTTCGGCGCTATCGAGGAGATCGTCGACCCGGATGCCCCGCCACGCGTGCGCCGAGTACCACCCGCTGGTGCAATCGAGCACTGCGTGGCGTTCTTTGTCCGGATCGAGCGCTTCGTGGTCGAATGCAAGATCGCGCTCGACATGTCCGCCGACCCGGAGCTGCCAGTCGTCGGGATCGATCGGATCGGGATCGTCGGCGACCCAGCTCGTCGTCGGGAACTCGTTGCCCGCGCCCGTCCCCTCCTCCTTCGACCCGGTGAAGCGCTGGTCCGCGCCCGCGAGCCCCAGTAACCGATTGGCCTCGCGCTGGAGTCGCCACGTCAGCGCGCCGAACCCCACGACTGCGAGGCTGGAGAGTGCGGTTCGCCGCCCCGCGAAATCGTCGGTGCTCGGGGCGCGAAATCGTCCACGGAGGTGGACGAGCACGAGGGGCACCACGAGCACGCCGAGTGCCATGTGAACGAACAGCAGCGTCCACGGCCCGACGCCGAGCCGGCCGCCGAACGCCCAGTAGCCCCCGGTGGCGAGCGCAGCGATGGCGACGATCCCCAGAAGAATCGAGAGCGGGGTGTATCGGTCCCACGCCACTCGATTGATGACTCGGTGGCGCACCCGTCGGAGTTTCCAGAACAGGAGGACGACGAGCGAGAGCCCGCCGATCCCGTGGGTCACGAACACCCACGCATCACCGGTTCGTCCCGATACGAGCCCGAGGAGGCCGGTGGCGACCGCGAAGCTCACGGCCCCGAGGATCGACCAGTCGACCAGGCGCGGCGGGAGTTCGAAACGCGACCCCATCGTTTGGGGTACGGTCCCCACGCGGTTGAGGCCTGCGGCGATGGCGTTCAGTCGTACGACCGACGGACGACAACGGCTCCGGCCCCGTTCCGCACCGTTACCGTGTCGCCGTCGTTGTTCCAGACGGCACCCGCTGCGTTCCAGTAGAGCTCGCTCTGGGTGTCCGTTCCGTCCCCCGTATGGAGCGTGACCGTTTCTCCCGGTTCGAGCACGAACCCGCGTGGGAACGTGTATCTGTGGTCGGCAGCGTCGCTCACGGTCCAACCGCCGAGCGCGAGTCGCTCCGCGCCGCTGTTCTCGAACGCGATCCGCTCGCCGTTGGGGTTCGCGTTGTCGTTACCCGGTGCGTCCGCATCGATTTCGGCGATCACGAGCGCGCCCCGAACCGTTCGTGCGCTATCCGCCGTCGCCTGCTGTTCGGTCTCACCAGTCGCACACGTCCAGAGGCCGAGCTTCTTCCGCTGGGCGCGCGACTCGGCCCGATGGAACCGCTCGCGTCCTGTGAAAGAACTCTCGTACACCCGCGCGTATCCCTCGGCGACGAGACGGTGGTTGACCGTGGTTCCGTCGTGGCGGACGAACGCCAGCAGCCGGCCGTACCGACCGCGCCGGTCACCACCGACCGCAAGTCGTACCTGCTCGCCAGCGAGCGTCCGCCGGACGTACCCGCTCGCGTTCCGGCCCGCGTCGCGCAGACAGGCCTTCCCGGCTTCGGTATCGGGAACGCCCTCGAACTCCGGCGGATCGTTCGCGACGTGAACTTCGGGGGTGTCGACGCCGAGCAGTCGGACCGTGTCTGTCGTTCCGTTCGCGTATCGGACCTCAACGGTGTCGCCGTCGACGATCTCAGTAACGGTCGCCACTCGCCCTCTTGCCGGATCGATGGTTGTCCCGACCGGCGTGGTCGTCTCCGGGACGGTCGTGGTTCCTGATACTGTCGTGGCTTCTGGCGTCCCTGCTGTCGATGCCGTGGGTTCGGTCGTCCCTGGATTCGATCCCACACAGCCGGCAAGAACGACACAAACGACGAGAACCCACGCGAGGCGACGCATACTCACACGATCACGTCATCCCTTCTAAACCCTCGGACAGGTCCCGGGGTTCGGTACCGATTCAGACGACGATCTGGACGATCCCGAACAACACGAGTACGCCGAGCACGTCACAGACGTTCGTCACGACCGGGATCACGACGTCGTCGGGATCGAGCTCGAACCGGTAGGCAGCGTAGGTCGCTACGACGGTGACGGCGACCGCGAGAACGGAGAGTACCGCGCCGCTCGCAGTGGCAACCAGTACCACCGTCGGAAGCCCGAGTCCCGCCTCGGCGGTGAGTGCGGTGAGCGCCCACGCGCCAGCGCCGACGACCGGGAAGACGGTGAGGGCGAGCCCCACGGTCGCGAAGGCGTTGCCCGCGAGGGTGTCGTCGGTCGGCGAAAAGGAGAGCGTGCCGAGATGGAAGGCCGTCGAGAGCCGCGCGGCGAGCACACTCCCCAGATTCCCTGCCATCCCGATTGTGGCCGGGACGAGCACGAGCAGCGCGGGATATCGGAGAAGGGTGGTCTCGAACGAGCCGAGCACGAACCCGCTGCCGAGTTCGACGAGCGTGAGCACGGTCAACACGGGAACGATCGCGCGCGTGATCGCTCGGAACGACCACTCGGTCGGCACTCACCCACCCCCGAGCGCGAGCACGATCCGCACCGCGAGGAGCAAAAAAGCGATCCCGAACACGTCGCCCGTAGTGGTGACGAGCGGTCCGACCAGCGTATCGGGGTTGTACCCACGGCGGTAGCCCGCGAACACCGCGAGCACGACCACCGCCGAAAGCGTTACGCCCGAGAACAGCCCGGCGAGCACCGCGATTCCGACGAGCGTGGCGAGCGGTGCGGGCGACGCCGAGAGGCTCCACAGCACGATGTACGCCGCGGTTGCGGCGAACGCGCTCGCAAGCAACCCGTTTGCGATCGACCCTGCGATCGCCGACCGAAGTCGGGGGTCGCCGCCGCGCACCCGCGGTTCGATGAGTCCTTGGTGGAGTGCGGTGGCGATCCGCGCGCCGAGCGAGGAGTAGACGTTGCCCCGTGTCGCGAGCAGCGCGGGCACGAGCACCAGCAGTCCGGAGACCGCCTGGAGCTCCTCGCGCATCCCGCCGAGGACCACGCCTGCGAGGAGGCCGCCGACGAGGCTCGCCGACAGCGCCGGCAGCGCCTCGCGGTAGGCCTCGCGCGCGACCTCGAAAGCGGTCATCAGTGGCTCGACACTCGCCGAGAATAAAAAGCCGGCCGCATCGATCGCCGCTACTCAACTGTGTGAGGGCTGATCGCGGGCTGAATCAGCCGAACGGCCCGCCACCGCCGCCCATGCCACCCATTCCGCCCATCCCACCGCCGCCGTCGCCGCCCTCCATCTGCTTCATCATCCGCTGCATATCGGCGTCGCCCATCCCCTGGAACTGCTTCAGGGTCTGCTCCATCATCCGGTGTTGTTCTAAGAGTTCCTGCACCCGTTCTTCAGGTTGGCCGCTGCCGCGTGCGATCCGCCGGGTCTGGCTCGCGCCCACCGAACGGGGGTTTTCGAGCTCGTCGTCGGTCATCGAGTCCATCACGACATCGAAGCTCCGCATCCGATCCTGGGTGACATCCATCGCGTCGTCGGGGAGCTGGTCCTTGATCCCACCGCCGAGTCCGGGAATCATGTCGAGCACCTGATCGAGAGGCCCCATCTTGTTCATCGCGTCCATCTGGTGGCGCATGTCCTTCAGGGTGAACTGCCCCTCCAGAATGTCCTCTGGGTCCCAGTCCTCCTCCTCGGTGTCGGTGTCGACCATCGCGCGCTCGACCCGCTCGGCGAGCTGTTTGAGATCGCCCATCCCCAGCAGTCGGGAGATGAACCCGTTGGGCTCGAAGCGTTCGACATCCTGAACTGTTTCGCCCGTCCCGAGAAAGGCGATCGAGGAGTCGGTCTCGTTGACCGCCGTGAGCGCGCCCCCACCTTTGGCTGTGCCGTCGAGTTTGGTGATCGTGACCCCGTCGATCCCGATAGCCTCCTCGAAGCGCTTCGCCTGATCCTTCGCGTTCTGGCCCAGCGCGGCGTCCATCACCAGCAGGCTCCGATCCGGCTCGACGACCGCGTCGATCTCCTGAATCTCGTCGATCAGCCCCTCTTCCAAGGCGTGCCGCCCCGCGGTGTCGACGATGTGGATATCGGCCTCCTCGGTCGCTGCGAGTCCCTCGCGGGCGATTTCGACTGGATCGTCGGCGTCGGGATCGCCGTAGAAGGTGACCTCCGCGCGTTCGGCCATCTCCTTCGCCTGGTCGTACGCGCCTGGCCGGAAGGTGTCGGTCTGGATCACCGCCGGACGCAATCCCTTCTTCGAGAACCACCACGCCATCTTCGCCGCGGTCGTGGTCTTCCCCGAGCCTTGGAGCCCCGCGAGCAGAATCGTCTGCGATTCGAGCGGGAGGTCCGTGCTCTCGCCGACGAGGTCGACCATCTCCTCGTAGACGATCCGGAGGACGAAATCGCGGGCCGTCGTTCCCCCAGGAGGCTCCTCTTCGAGCGCGCGCTGCTCGATGCTGTCCGAGAGCTCCATCACGAGGTCGATCTCGACATCAGCCTGGATCAGCGAGCGCTGGATCTCCCGGACGACTTCCTCGACGTCCTCCTCGTCGAGGCGGGTCTTTCCCTGGAGTCGGTCGAGGGTTCCCCGGAGGGAACTCCCGAGATCGTCGAGTACCATTTGTCGGTGCTACGTCGTGTGGCTGGTAAAGGCTTGTCCGTCCCACTTTTTTCTGCGTCGGGTTGGCTCACTTCGTTCGCCAACCGCTCCTTGAAAAACCTGGACTAAAAACTCCCGCTCACTCGCTTCGCTCGTTCGCGGTACAACTACTCGCCTGCACCGCAACCGCCACATGCCTCCCCAGCCGATTCGCTCGCTCCCTACAGTCGCTCACTCATCCCTCGCACGAGTCGTGCCGCCTGCGCTCCCGCGCGCCATCATCACCGCCCAGCACCGACCGCCGGCTCGTCATCCGATAATTCCCGTGGCCCACAACACTACGGCCGTCGCGCCGACGCCGAGCACGAACAGGAAGCCGTTCGCGAGCGTGCTCGATGCGCGGGCGAAGTCGAGCGAGAACCGATGGGACGAAAGCGGCCAGAACGGCGCGATCCCCATCGGCGTCAGCCAGTCAGCGACCAGATGTGCGATGACGACCAGCGCGCCGAGTCCAAACCCGAACGAGCCGAGCAGCCCCGGCTCGAATTTGGATAGTTCCGTCCCAAGACCCCATCCGATCGCACCGCACCCGAGTCCAGCGAGGACCGCGAAACCGACGGTGTGGGTGGGTCCCCGATGCGAGACGTACGGGAGCCGCAGATCGATATCGGGTAGCATGGCGAACCAGGCCATCACGACGAACCCGGCGACAGCGAGCGCGACCCGCCCTGTCGAAAGCATCGCGTAGGCCGCCGGCGCGTACAGGAGCAGTCCAACCCCGACGTGACCCTGGCGATACACGCTCGATCCCGATTATTCCTCGCCGCCGAGCAGTCGGTCGACGAGCACGTCGGGATCGAACCGCTCGATGTCGTCGTAGCCCTGGCCAGTTCCCAAAAAGAGGACCGGCTTGCCGGTGACGTGGGCGATCGAGATCGCCGCCCCGCCCTGGGAGTCGGCGTCGGCCTTCGCCAGAATCGTGCCATTGATCGCCGCGGCGTCGTCGAACTCCTCGGCGCGATTCGTGGCGTCCTGGCCCGCGACCGCCTCGTCCACGAAGAGAGTCATGTCAGGATCGACCACGCGATCGATCTTCGCCAGCTGGGCCATCAGGTCGTTCGAGGTGTGGAGCCGACCCGCCGTGTCCCCCAACACCACGTCGATGTCGTTCGCCTCGGCGTACTCGACGCCGTCGTAGAGCACGGCGGCCGGATCGGAGCCCTGGTCGTGGGCGATCAGCTTCTTCCCTAATCGATCGGCGTGCTCGCCTAACTGCTCGTTCGCGCCCGCACGATAGGTGTCGCCGTTCGCGAGCACAGTTGAAAGTCCCCGATCCTCGAAGTAGCGTGCGAGCTTCGCGATAGTTGTCGTCTTCCCGACACCGTTGATCCCCGTGAAGACGATCGTCACGGGTTTGTCGGCCTCCGTGATCCGCCCGTCGAAGTCGAACTGGCCGACGCTGATGACCTCTCGGAGCGCCTCGGCGAGCGCCTCCTCGACCACCGTGCCGGTGGTCTTGACCTGGGCGCGGGTCGCGTCGGTGAGTTCCTCGCGGAGCTGATCGAGAATGGCCTCGGCGACGCTCATCTCGACATCGCTTTCGAGCAGCGCCATTTCGAGATCGAACAGCGGGGCGTCGAGCTCGCCCGCCTCGATCAGCGACTGGCCGGTGGCGAACAGCTTCGCACGCGTCCCCAGACCGAGACCGTTCTCCTCACTGTCGTCGCTCGCTTCTTCGTCTTCCTCTCGCTCGTCTTCATCTCGATCGTCGTCCGTTCTCGATGTCGACCACCCTCGACGTGCCGCATCGGCCGCGCTCTCGGTGGTCTCGGTCGTCTTCTCCGTTGCTGTCTCCTCTGAATCGTCCGCTGTCGCTGATGCGGGTTCGCCGTCGGGGCCTTCCGTCTCGGGTGTTGCGGCCGCTTCAGCCGTTGTGGCCGCGTCTGCATCGACTCTCGTTGTCGACGCCGCTTTCGCCGTGGCTTCGCTGTCGGTATCGGTATCGGTATCAGCCTCGACCCCGGTTTCGGTCTCGGCGGTCTCGACCTCGCTGGCCTCGCTTTCACCGCCGGCTTCCGGTTCGGGTTCGTCGATCTCGCCGGCCGCCTCGTCGAGTTCCTCTTCGGCGTCGTGCTGGAAGGAGGAGAGTTTGTCCTTGAGTCCGTCGAACATCGTGTGGCCTTACTCGTCGTCCGCGTCTTCGCCCATGCCACCCATCTGGCCCTGGAGCTGCTGCATCTGCTGCTGTTGCATCTGCTGGGCCTGCTGTTCGAGCTCGTTGCGTTCGCCCTCGACCTCGGTGATCTCCTCGCGAACGTCCTCGATGCGATCGTCGAGCGCGTCGCGTTTGGTTTCGAGCGTGTCGACCGCGCCCTCCTTGTCGCGCTCGGCGGCGTAGCCGCCACCGAGGCTCACCACTGCCTCGTCGATATCTTGGATCTCGGCGTGGACGTACGCGTCGCCACCGAGCGGAACCTGTACTGTCGAACCGCTTTCGAGCGCGTCGAGTGCCTCGGTCGCCTCGTCGATCTCGCGCTGTTCCGCCTGGAACTCCTCGATCTCCTGTTCGAGCGCCTGCTCGTGGCGTTCGAGGTTCTCGATCTCCTCGGAAAGCTGTTCGAGCTGACCGCCACCGCCGCCGCCGCCGCCGCCGCCACCGAGGCTCATTGGCTGTCCCCCCGCACGGCAGTCGCTTTCGATCGATACGTTTCGGGTGTTACGAACTCGTCCATACCCCGGTTGGGCGGGCGCGCCGGAAGTATGTTGTCTTACCTACTCACTCGATGTAGCCGAGCGCGTCCTCGATCCGCCCGAGCTCGGGGCCGGTGGTCTCGTCGCCCGCGACGTACCCGTGAGAGTTGGCGAGTAGTCCCGAGCCCACCACCGGCGCGCCGTAGTTGATGGTCCCGATGTCCGTCGGCACGCCGAGCAGCTCCGCGACATGATCCAGCTCCTCGTCGGTGGTTTTCGGATGACAGAGCACTCCCTGGTTGGTGGCGACCGCCGCCGTTCCGACGGTTTGAACGTCTGCGAGGACGCCGCGATCCACTGAAACGTCGAGATGTTTCTCGACGACAGCGACCGCCTCGTCGGGGAGGTCGGGATGGAGATACGCCCCGTGATCGTTCGCGAGCACGACGTTGCCGGCAGCGTTGATCCGGCCGGGCAGCTCCGCGACTGGCACGTCGAGCGCCTCGTCGAGCCGGTCGCGCTCGACGTCGGTGAGTCGGCTGCTCGTGACCAACCCGTTGGAGTTGCCCGCGGCGAGCGCGCCAACGGTGCCGGAGCCAGCGATCGTCGTTTTCACTGCGGAAACGCCGAGCTCGTCGGTCAGCGCCGCGAGACGATCGTCCTCGATATCGGGCCGAACGAGCAAGCAGTCGTCGGTAGCTCGGGCGAAGACGCCGACGTACGCCGAACCCGAAAAGGCCGCGCGGAGCACGCTACTCCGCGTATTCGGCTTCGACCACGCGCTCGCCTTCCTCTTCGAACCGAGCCGCCCGCACGCGGAGCTTGCTCGGCGGGTTGCCCCGGCCGCGCGCCCAGACCGCCTCGTTGATCGAGGGGTCGAGCCGCACCGCGTCGTGATCGGTTTTGAAGTGCTGTGCGAGGTGATCCCGGATGAGCGTCATCGCTCGGTCAGCGCCCTCGTGGTTCGCGCCCGCCTTCACGTCTCTGAGGGGGACCGTCACGACCCGCTCTTCGAACTCTTCGGCACTCATTCGTCGGTGTCGCTCCGCCGCCAGTTGCGTCGCTTCGGGTTGCGCATCGTCTCGCGGTCGGTCTTCATGATGACCCACGCCGGCACCCGCGAGTTCTGGCGTTCGAGCTTCCCCAGTCGCTTCTTCTTGGCTTTCGAGTTCTTACCCATGTTGGGTGCTTTCCGCCGGCGTGGCTTAAATCGTTGTTCCTTCCGGCCCACCTTTTGCTGCGCTTCGCTCGCTGGCGCTCGCTCCGCTGGCAAAATGTGGATCAAAAGCCTTCGTCACCTCCTTCGGAGGTTCCTCGGCCCGCTCACTCGCCTTCGGCTCGTTCGCGGTGCTATCACTGACGCTCCGCTACCGGACCGCGACGGCCACACCCTCCCCAGCCGACTCCTTCGCTCACTCGTTCCACTCGTTCGCTCAGTCGTCCCTCGCACGAGTCGCGCCTCCGGCGCTCCCGCGCGCCGCCGCCTCCAGCAACAAACCACTCATCAAAAACAGGATACACCCTCACAGCTCGAACCGTTCGACGGTGGTGTACTCGGGTCCGTCGTCGAGCACGCTCTCCGTCAGCCGGATTTCGCTCACGGCGAGCGTCCCGACTGCGGGATCGGTCTCACGTAACGCACGCTGGACCCGCTCCTTGCCGCCAGCGTGATCCATCCGCGCGATCGTCGCGTGCGGCGTGAACTCGTGGTCGGCGCAATCGAATCCCATCTCGGTGGTTCGATCCTCGATCGCCTCGTGAAGCGTGGTCAGTTCGTCGCCACCCTCGCGGACGCCGACCCAGAGCACGCGGATGTACTCCTCGCTCGGGAACGCGCCGAGCCCGCCGAACGCGGCCGAAACGGTGCGACGCCCGTTCCGTCGATCGCCTCGGCCAGTTCCGCCGTGAGGTCCGGAATCCGCTCTTCTTCGACTTCCTCGAAGAACTTCAGCGTCACGTGGACGGTTTCGGGATCGGTGAGCCGAACCCCGCTCGCGTCGGCGACTTTCTTCTGAACGGCCGCGATTTCCTCGGCGAGCCCGTCGAGATCGACGCTCACGAACAGTCGCATACCGAGCGTACGCGGTCGTAGCCCTTAATCACGGTCGGCGTCTATAGATACCCATGACCGACGACGAGTCCGAACGCACCCCCGATACCGAACCGAGTCGTGATTCGGCCGATGACCGCGATACCGCCGCCGACCGCGACCCGCGTCCCGCATCCGACGAGCCCGTCCCCGATCCCGCGGCCGACGATGCTGCGGGAGACCACCAGTTCTCCGCTGGCCAGGGATTCTCCGAGCCCGAGGGGTTCGATCTCGACCCGCCCGAGCTCTCGGTCGATCCGGATGAGGTCGATCCCGTCGATTCCCGCGCGGTGGCCGACCTGCTCGACGAACGCCAGCTCGGCACCGACGACGTGGACGCCACGGAACTCGTCGACGTGGGGCTGAACTACCTCCGGATCAACCGCTACGAGCAGGCGACCGAGACCCTCGAACGCGCAGCGCGGTTCGCCGACGACGAGTCGATCGAACAGGAGTCGTGGGTCAACAAGGGCGCGGCCCACGCCGAGCTCGAAGAGTACGACGAGGCGATCGGAGCCTATCAAGAAGCGCTCCGGATCGACGACCGGAACGAGCACGCCGCGAGCGCCGAGACCAACCTCGCCTCCGCGCTCTGGGAGGCCGGCCGAACCGAGCAGGCCTTGGAACACGCCGAACGAGCGGTAGAGATCGACGCGCGCTTCCCCCAGGCGTGGTTCAATCGTGGCTTCTTCCTGCTCGAACGCGGGCTCGCGGGCGAGGCGCTCGACGCGTTCGACAATGCCATCCGGCTGGGATTCCGAAACGCCGAGGTCATCGAGGAGAAAGCGCGCGCTCTGGAGGAAACCGGCGAGGACGAGCGCGCCGAGGAACTCGCTGCGGAGGCGCGCGAACTCCGCGAGGAGGCCGAGGAGGAGCTCGTCCGTGATCGTCAACGAGCGTGAGACGCCCGAGGGTCGCCTGGTCTCGGTCTGTGACCGGGAGGTGCTCGGCGAGAGCTTCGAGAACGGCGATCTCGATTTCGAGGTAAGCGAGGAGTTCTACGATGGCGAGCCCGCTGACGAGGAAGACGTGGTGGCGAGTCTCGCGGGCGCGCGAGTGGCAAACATCGTCGGAAGTGAGGCCGTGGCGCTCGCGGTCAAGCACGGGTTCGTCGACGAGGAGAGCGTGCTCGATCTCGGTGAAACTCGTCACGCCCAGGTGCTGCGCCTGGAGTGAATATCGGCCTCAGTCGATGAAGACAGAATGAGACTTCGTTGTTCGATACGCTACGACGAGACATCTGTGGTCGGCGTTCTCCGTCCATCGATGTATCGCGTCGAAAAGAACAGCGCGCCGCCGGCGACAGCTATCGCAATACCGAAACCGATCACAAGCGGTGTCAACGTAGTGGGATCGTACGTCATCTCGAACGTGTAGATATCTCCCTGATACCGTACAGCGTTGTTAGCGAAGGTGCTCAGCGTGCTACCTTCGACAGGTGCTGCCTGGCCAGTCGTCAGCCGATCAAACACGGCCTTCTCCGACGACGAAAGGTCGGAATACGGGGCCGTTGGATCGATTGCGGACGAACCGACGTGGTCGATTTGAACCATATATGAGGTTGCTTGTGTCTCGCTGTATACAGCAGAGCCGGTAATAGCGAGTCCAAGAACGAACAGCCCGACGGCACTCACGTACACCACAGGACGCAACCACGAGCGTAGCTCCATGTTCTCCGAAGTCGTGTAACTCAGCTATAAATCTTTCCGCCCCAACAACAGCTACTCGTCAACCATTCCGCCGAACGCTTCGATCGGGACGCCCTCCATCGAGTCCATGTCGAGGCCGTGGCGCTCGGCCGCCAGCGAGACCTCGAACACCGACTCGCGGTCGGGGGCCTCGAACACCACGAGGAAATCGTATCGCCCGAGCAGCGCGTAAGTCTCCTGGAGATCGGCGTCGACCTCCTCCAGCTCGATGTTGATGTCGCCCCAGAGCGAGGCGAGCTCTTGGAGGTCCTGAAACTCACCGTCGACGACTTCGACGAGCGCAACCCACGTTGACATGCTCGCCGCTCCGTCCGCACCAGCCAAAACCGTTCCGGCTCCGCCCGCTTCCGGTGTCGACATCGGTGCGTGATCGTCCGACGGTCGTGGGGGCTTGCACGCGCCGACGGGGCCTTTACCGGGCTGCGGCCGTCACCGTCCATATGGGCTACTCTACGACCATCGGCTGGTCGCTGTTCACCTCCGGAATCGTCACGCTGTTGTTAGTGTGGGTTCCCGGCGACTCGCTGTACTGGGGCATCGCGCTACTCGTGCTCGGGCTGTTGGTGATGTCGCGTCGCATCGTCTGAGCGCCACGAATGCGTGGCTGACTGACCGAAGGAATGTTGCCCCTTCGGCTTCTATAACTCCCAATGAGCAGTCAGACCGCCGAACCGCTCGACGTCGAACGAGTACGAGGCGAGTTCCCGATCCTCGAACGCGAGGTGGGCGACGGCCAGCGACTCGCGTATCTCGACAACGCCGCCACGAGCCAGACGCCCGACCGCGTGATCGACGCGATGAGCGAGTACTATCGGGGAACGAACGCGAACGTCCACCGGGGAATCCACCACCTGAGTCAGGAGGCCTCGATCGCCTACGAAGAAGCCCACGACCGCCTCGCGGAGTTCGTCGGGGCCTCCGGTGGCCGCGAGGAGATGATCTTCACGAAGAACACCACCGAAGGACTCAATCTCGTGGCGTACGCGTGGGGCCTGAACGAACTCGACGAGGGCGACGAGGTCGTGCTCTCCGAGATGGAACACCACTCCTCGCTGGTGACGTGGCAGCAGATCGCCAAACGAACCGGTGCGGACGTGAAGTATATCGAAATCGACGACGAGGGCCGCCTCGACATGGACCACGCTCGCGAACTGATCGGCCCCGACACCGAGATGGTCTCGGTGACCCACGTTTCGAACACCCTTGGAACTGTCAACCCGATCGGCGATCTCGCCGATCTCGCCCACGAGAACGATAGCTACATTTTCGCCGACGGTGCTCAGGCCGTCCCCCACCAGTCCGTCGATGTCGAGGCGCTCGACGTGGATTTCTACGCCTTCTCGGGGCACAAGATGTGCGGGCCGACGGGGATCGGCGGGCTCTACGGCAAAAAGCCGATCCTCGAAGCGATGGAACCGTTCATGTACGGCGGCGGGATGGTCCGGAAAGTGGAGTTCGAGGAGACCACGTGGGCCGACCTGCCGTGGAAGTACGAGGCCGGCACGCCCCTGATTGCGGAGGGAATCGCGCTCGCTGAGGCCGCCGATTATCTGGACGAGATCGGTCTCGATCGAATCGATCACCACGAGCGCGAACTCGTCGAGTACGCGATAGAGCGGTTGAACGAGTTCGACGACATCGAGATCTACGGCCCGCCGGCGGACGAGCGCGCGGGGTTGGTCTCGTTCAATCTCGACGGCGTCCACGCCCACGACCTCGCGAGCATCATGAACGATCACGGCGTCGCGATCCGGCCTGGCGACCACTGCACCCAGCCGCTCCACGACGTGCTCGGGACGGCGGCCTCCGCCCGCGCCTCGTTCTACCTCTATAACACGAAAGACGAGGTCGACACCCTCGTGGACGCGATCGACGACGCCAGGCAGCTGTTCGCGTAGGCTATCGCGGGCCACCCAGCCGACTGCCGTCCGCGCTCGATCCGGACGAGCATCGAACGCAGTCTCGGCAACGACGCATCTGTCTTGGGGATCGGGAG
>Ga0136574_100532_pt1 | contig 13774 bp, 13 predicted proteins | sample AntDeeMetagen134_FD_101383 | JGI IMG/M metagenome (GOLD analysis project Ga0136574, IMG submission 101383) | Saline lake microbial communities from Deep lake, Antarctica - Metagenome #134 | ecosystem: Environmental > Aquatic > Non-marine Saline and Alkaline > Saline | place: Antarctica: Deep lake...
CCGAGACGGGCTACATCGACTACGAGGCCCTCGCCGACCACGCCGAAGAGTTCGAGCCCGACCTGATCGTCTCGGGCTACTCGGCCTATCCCCGAGAGGTCGAGTGGGAGCGCATCCAGAAGGCCGCCGATTCGGTCGGCGCATACCACCTCGCCGACATCGCCCATATCACGGGTCTCGTCGCGGCTGGCGTCCATCCTTCCCCTGTGGGGATCACCGACTTCGTCACCGGCTCGACACACAAGACCATCCGCGCCGGCCGGGGCGGGATCATCATGTCGAGCGACGATCACGCCGACGCGATCGATTCCGCGATCATCCCCGGGATGCAGGGCGGCCCGCTGATGCACAACATCGCCGGGAAGGCAGTCGGGTTCGAGGAGGCGCTCCAGCCCGAATTCGAAGAGTACGCCGAGCAAGTGGTCGACAACGCCGCGACGCTCGGCGACCGCCTCCAAGAACACGGCCTCTCGCTGGTTTCGGGCGGCACCGACACCCACCTCGTCTTGGCCGATCTCCGTGATTCCCATCCCGACACCACGGGCAAGGCAGTCGAGGAGGCCTTGGAGGAGGCCGGCATCGTGCTGAACGCGAACACCGTGCCAGGCGAGACGCGCTCGCCCTTTGTCGCGAGTGGCATCCGCGCCGGGACGCCAGGTCTCACGACTCGCGGGTTCGACGAGGACGCGTGCCGGGAGGTCGCCGACTGCATCGCGCGCGTCGTGGACTCCCCGGACGACGAGAGCGTGCGCGAGGAGGTCGCGGCCGATGTCGACGCGCTCACCGACCGTCACCCGCTGTACGAGTGATTTACCCGTCAACGACTGCGATCAGGCGGCTTTGATGGAGGGAGCACCCGATCCGACTCCCGACGCGCTCGCCGCCGCGCACGATAACGTGCTCCGTAGCGAGAACACCTTCACAGTCGACACCACAGGATTAAAATCGGTGCGAGCCCGCGCCGAACGGGGCTGGGGCGTCGGCGCGCTCGCGGTCCACGACGGCGAGGCCCTGTTCGTTCGTCACGACGACCAGTGGCTTCTCCCGGGTGGGATGCTCGAAGCGGGCGAGACGCCGGCGGAAGGTGCAGCCCGCGAAACGCGCGAGGAAACCGGCGTCGAGGTACGGATCGACGGGCTCGCGGCGATCGCCGAACAGACGTTCACCGACAGCGACGACACGTTCGTCTTCCAGTTCGCGGTGTTCGACGCGACCCCCGAGACTACCGTCCTGACGGACGATCCTGGCCTCGCGAACGAGGCTATCGATGACGTTGCATGGCATCGTTCGCTCCCCGAGAACACCTTCGACCACGACCTCTACGCTCGTCTGCTCGACACCGAATGGAAGAGTGGCGCTGATCGAAACGGGTGACGGCAATCGAACGGGCGCTATTGTTGAGGGCCGTTGGCCCGGCAGCTACACGTCGTCGCGAAGCCGGTCGAGTCGATCGCGCGCGGTCGCGAGCGCGGTCTCGTCGCCCTCGCGGAGATACCGACCGAGATCGCGTGCGGTCCGGACGAGGCGTTCGGCAGTCTCGGGAGCAACGTCGCCGTCGAGGGCTGCGACGCGTTTTCGGTGCTCGGTGAGCGACCCGAGGGCCGCACTCGCAGCCTCGTCGGGATGGTCGTCGAGATACGTCCCCGCCTCCCGACGGTACGCCGCGACGGCCTCGGCGGCTGCCAGCCCGCAGGCCACTTGGAGCGATTCCGGCACGTCTTCGGGTGGCGGTCGTTCGCCCCGATCGGCCCCACTCAGCAACGAGAGGAAGTACCGCTCCACCGCCTCATCCGCCCGCATCGCACGCGAGAGTTCCTCGGCGACGTGGCGGAGTTCGAGCGCCGCGAGATACGTCGCGTCGAGCGGCTCGAACGCGCCGGCAGCGATGAACCCGTGCTGGCGGACGAACGCCCGACACGTCTCGGCTGCCTGCTCGGCCGCCGCGCGGACATCGGCGTCGTCGTTGCTGCTCGCGTCGAGGTGAGCGCGCGCGCCTGAGAGGTCGAGCGTCGCCGCGCTCGCAGTGTGACGGGTGCGGTCGTCGACGCCGACGCTCCGGCGGCTGCCGCAGTCGGGACAGCTCACGTTCCCGGTCTCGTAGTACGACCACCGCGTCCCGCAGTCCTGACACTTGCGTTCCCCGCGGATGCGCATACCGCCCGTTCGGCCGCCGGGCTCAAAAGCGGGACCATCGCTTCACGCTACCTGGTGGTCGGTCGTACGCGAAACGACGATCCCCACGCCACGCGAGCACGGGGATTTATGATGAATGCACCGGAACCACGAGTCGTATGTCACGGAGTACTCACGCTCCTGATCGAGAAATTCTCCGGCGATGAGGTATCGGTTCGATCCGACGGCGATCGGGTAGTGGTTTCACTCTCCGAACGGACGCATACCGTAGACAGGGATGTGGCTGCCACGCTCCGTGCGGAGCTTGGTGAGGCGCTGACTGAGCGCTGCGAGTACGTCCACACGGTCGGCACCCACCGAGCCGACGGGAGCTACGTCGTCTCGCGCCGCAAGGGGGATTCCTCGGGCCATCGAAAGGTGTTCGAGAGGTTTGCCGACCTCCGCGAATGGTACGCGTCGCTGCCGGCGACGTTCACCGCGGCGGATGTCGATATCCCTGGTGTGACCGGTGGCCGTCGACACCTGCTAGTGCGCCACGTCGTCGAACATCCCGCCTTCGACTGTGTCCTTACTGCCCGCCAGCCGCTCACGGCCGAAAAACGCGACTCCGAGGAGGAAGGCGAGGCGCGCGTCGAATCACCAGAGATAGCCCCCGACGAGCTGCATCACGAGCGTCTGCCCGAACACCGCCGCAGCGAGCAGCCACCGCTCGCGCTCGTCGGGGGCGATCCGTCGGAGGGCGGCCGCAACCGGGAGCAGTAGAAATGGATAGAGATATATCGCGCCGCGGGCGGTCTCGCCGGTGTGATAGACTCCCGCCACGAGCAGCGCGGCGAACGACGCGACGGCGACCCCGGCGATCAGCAGGGGTTCGCGCTCGGGTACGTTCGCGGGGAGCCACCCACCGCTACCGAGTACGTCCCGCTGGAGCGCCCGCACGCCGCGGATCGCGAGCACCAGGACAAAGGGAGTGAAAAAGAGCGCGAATTCGGCGATGTCCTCCAGTCGGGTGTAGACGTACCACGCCGGTTCGGCCGTGAGCAGGAATCCGCCGGGGTTCTGCTGGTTCGAGGCAAGCACGAACGAATCGAGGTAGTTGTAGCCGAGCGCGATATCGGCGAGGATGTAACAGCCGATGAGGCCGACCAGGATCGCGGTGAACGGGACGCGTTTCTCGCGGCGGTCGAGGGCGATAGCGGCCAACACGGGCAAGAGAACGACGGCCAGGAACATCTGGAACGACGCCACGAGCAGGCACGCGAACGTTCCGAGGGTCGCGAGCCGCGATTCGCGCGTGAAGAAGTACACTGCGCCCAGCATCAGCGTGGCGATGAGCGCGTCGAGCGAGGCGAGATAGTAGATCTGTACTGCGGGCAGGAGGACGAACAGCACGGTGACGTATCGCGCGACATCGCGCTCGTAGTACGTTCCGACGAGCCGATAGAGGAAGACGGCGGAGGTCGGCAGCGAAACAAGTGCGATGGCGGCCGAAACCAGCACACGCGAGCCGAAAACCCGTTCGAACAGCGCGAACGTGAGCACCGCTCCCGGCGGGTGCGTGCGCGCGTGAACGACATAGGAAAGCTGGTTCGCCTCGTAGGTCCGGATGAACGCAAGCGGGTCCGTAACTGCCGGAGCCATCTGATAGTATCCCTCGCGGGTGGCGAGCGGCGCGACGAACCCGTGATCGAACCCGTGGACGAGGTTCGAGAGCCCGAGCAGGACGACGCCGGCCACGACGATCGGCGCGATCCCGGTGTCCCGACGGCGGCAGTACGCACCAGCCACGACGACCACCACGATCGCTGCAATCGTCGTCCCGATCGCCCACTCCAGTCGAAGACGACCCAGCCGAATCGTGAAAATGCTGATCGGCCAGTAGGTGGGCGTCGCACCCTGAACCTTCTCGATCAATCCGCCGTTGGTCCATCTGATGATGACATTGGCAGCGATGACCGACGTGAGTCCGATCCAGCCGATCGCGAGGAGCTCGCGCAGCGAGAACAGTGACTCCGACTCGTCGACGCTCTCGACCATCGATCGGCGGTGTGCGCGGGGGCGGCTAATCGCTTTCGTCCCATGGTTCGTGTCTACTTGCTGATTAAACTCTGAAATCGTTCGATATGGCTGTTGTCCAATATGGCTGTGAAACGATTCGTCCTTGCACGAGGCAACTGAGAACCGCAGGCCACACCCTCCCCAACCGATTCCTTCGCTCCGTTCGCATACGCTCACTTCACTCAGTCATCCCTCGCACGAGTCGCGCGCCGACGGAGCAGCGCGCTCCCGCGCGCCGACCGCTTCCGCCACGGCGGCGGGGCCAAACGACCACAATCGAATCAACGCTTTTGCCGGTGGCCTGCCTCGTGGTGGTATGCCGACTCCCCGACCGAGCACGTTCTCGATCGTCGCGCGCGACCCCGACCAGGACGCGGTGGGCGTCGCGGTCCAGTCGAAGTTCGTCAGCGTGGGCTCGGTGGTGCCCTTCGCGAGCGCCGACGCGGGCGCGATCGCGACACAGAGCTTCGCGAACGTTACTTACGGCCCCGATGGCCTCGATCTGCTGCGCGAGGGCCACTCCGCGAACGAGGTCGTCGAGCGACTGACCGAAGCCGACGACGATGCGCCCGATCGCCAAGTGGGGATCGTCGGCCAGGACGGTTCGATCGCGGCGTTCACGGGCGCGGACTGTTTCGCGTACGCGGGCGACATCCAGGGCGAGGACTACACCGTCCAGGGCAACATCCTCGAAAACCCCGACACCCTCGAAGCGATGGCCGAGACCTACGAAACCACCGAGGGCGGACTGCCCGAGAGACTCATCGCCGCACTCCATGCGGGCAACGCGGCCGGCGGCGACAAGCGCGGCGAGCAGAGCGCGGCGCTTGCCGTCGTCAAACCCGATGGGGGCTACGACGGCGGCAACGACCGCTGGATCGATGTCCGGGTCGACGACCACGAGCACCCGATCGACGAACTCGAACGCGTCTTCCGGTTGTACGATGTCACGCTGCTCGAACGCGAGCCACCCGCCAAAACTCGAAATCTCGACGGCGAAACTGCCGAAGCGGTCGCGGCGGCGCTCGGCGAGGCGGGGTTCGACGGGGCGAGCGGGGGCTCGTTCGACGAGGCCGACCGCCAGGCGCTCGAAGCGTTCCGGGGGGCGAACAACTTCGAGAACCACTCGCTCGACCTCATCGAGGACGCGCTCGCGCGCGGCTGGGACGACACCGAGGGGGCAGGCGAAACGAGGCTCGTGAACGCGGTCTGGCACGGTCTCTCGCGGCTCGATCGAGCGTGATACGGACAGTCGTCGATGGCTGATTCACTCACCATACCGTTTGATGATGGCGCTCTCTCGTCCACAGTGCTCCCGACACCACTGAGAGACCGCAGGCCACGCCCTCCCCAACCGATTCGCTCAGTCACTCCGTTCCCTCGCTCATCCCTCGTACGAGTCGCACGCCTTCGGCGTGCTCACGGGTCGCTTACGCTCCCCGTTCGCATCCGCGGTCGTCCGAGAGAGCGAAGCTCTCTCGTGATGACGAAAATCTCCGATTTTCGAACCACCCTCCCTTTGGTCGCGCCGCGCTCCGCTCCCGCGCGCCACCGCCCCCGGCAAGATTCATGACGCGCTCGCCCCTTAGGCAGGGTATGCGCTCCGAAGAGGAAATCCGCGAGCAGTACGAGTTCCTCGTCGAGGAACTGGCGGACGAGGAGATGAACCACGAGGGCGTCAGGCAGATGTTCACCTACTACCGCCGCGCCCTCGGGTGGGCGCTCGAAGAGGAGCACATGTAACCCACGGCCGATAGCGTTAAGTGTGACTATCCACAGACTATGAGTGACGCTTCGCTTGGAGGGCCGAAGCGTCAGCGGGGACCAATTCAGGGCGGCAAGCTGCCGACGCGGGCTTTTCTCCCGCGCCGGCTGCTTTCCATAAATCACCCTTTCAGTACCACCGCCATCACCGGTGCTCCGAAAAACTAGCATCTCAGCCCAACAGTTCCTGGCGTCGCCGGCCGATACCGTCTCGGGAGAGCGATAGCTGTGGCCAAGGGAGCGAACCATCCTCTTGGAATCGAGGAAAAACGTGCTGTTTCGACAGGCGATCCCGACCGTCGAACGGGGACAGCGGCCGTCGAGCGGTAGCCTCATCCCGCGAGCACGCCTACTGTCGGCCATGTTCACCGGTATCGTCGAAACCACCGGCGAGGTCCGCGATATCATCGACGAGGACGGCGGCCGACGCGTTCGGATCGGGGCCGATCTCGACGGCCTCGCACACGGCCAGAGCATCGCGATCGACGGGGCCTGCCTCACCGTCGAGGACCATAGTCCCGACTGGTTCGAACTGTTCTGCTCGACCGAGACTCTCGAACGCACGACGCTCTCGACGATCGGGGCCGACGATGCAGTCAACATCGAACGCGCGCTGCCCGCCGACGGCCGGTTCGACGGCCACTTCGTCCAGGGTCACGTCGACGCGACCGCCGAACTCCGATCCATGGAGCGGATCGGCGACGACTGGGAGTTCGCCGTTTCACTCCCTGAATCGGTCGCACGCTACGTCGTCGAGAAGGGATCGATCACCGTCGACGGGATCAGCCTCACAGTCGCCGACCTCCGCCCGGACTCGTTTTCGGTGGCCGTGATCCCGGCGACGTACGAGCTGACGACGCTGAGTGAGAAAGCGCCAGGCGATCCGGTCAACCTCGAAGTCGACGTGATCGCGAAATACGTCGAACGCCTCACCGAAGGCTATCGGTGAGGTCGTCACGAGTGTCCGGAACGGACGACGAACTGAAGAGCGAAGTTTCTTTGATGGACACCGGATACTCTCATGCAATGTACGATTTCGTCGTCGTGGGTGCCGGACCGGCCGGGTCGCGGTTTTCGCGCCAGGCCGCCGCGGCGGGCCACGACGTGCTCTGTCTCGAACGCGGCGACGTCGGTACACCGCTCGCGTGTTCGGGCCACGTCAGCACCGATATTTGGGAATTCACCCCCGATGGCGCACGCGCGGAGCTCCTCCAGAACGAGATTTCCGGCGCGCGGTTTCACGCCGGTGGCCCCGGCGAGCGCGCCCACCTGTTCTACAAGGACGAAACCATTTCAAATGTCATCGACCGGGTCGGACTCGACAGAACCCTCGCGCGGGCGGCCCGCGAGGCGGGTGCGGACCTCCGCGAACACCACAGCGTGATCGATGTCGAGGAACACGCCGATCGCGTCGCCGTGACCGCGAGGACGCCCGACGGCAAGCAAACCTTCGACGCGCGGATGGTGGCGGGCTGTGACGGGCCGGTATCGCGGGTTCGGCGCGAGCTCGACATGGAAGAACCAGGCGAGAAACTCCAAGGCGTGCTTGCCTTCTCCGAGGAAAACGACCCTGGCGCACACGTCGACGTCCATCTCTCGGTACCCGAGTTCTTCGCGTGGCGTATCCCGCGAGGCGAGGCGGGCGTCGAGTACGGCCTCGCGGCCGCACCCGGCGAGAACGCCACCGGGCTGTTCGAGGAGTTCACCGCTGGCTACGGGATCGAGACCGGCGAGGCGTGCGCCGGGATGATCCCGATCGGGCCACCCGACCGCGTCACCGGCTATCGTTCCTTTTTGATCGGCGACGCCGCTTCCCAGACCAAACCGTTCACCGGCGGCGGCATCGTGTATGGAATGACCGCCGCCGATCACGCTGCCCGCGAGATCGACCCCCGGAATCCGGGATCGCTCGCCGACTACGAGACGGCGTGGCGCGACGATCTCGCGCGCGAAATTCGGTTCGGCCACTGGGTTCGCCGGGCGTACTCGCTGCCGACACCTCTCCAGAACGCCGGGCTTGCTGCCCTCTCCGGGAAGATCGGCGTCCACATGGATAAGCCAACGACGCTGTTCTCGCCGGAGAGCCTGAAGACGCTGCTCTCGCGGTCATAACTCGGGCAGTTCTACGGCGGTCGCAGCGAGCAACGATCGAACTCACTCGCCAGCGACGTGCTCACGCAGCTCCGCTGGAGCCGACACCACCGACGACTCGCCCTCGGCGGTGATTCGTGCGGTGCCCGACTCGCCGTCCGCGTCGGGGATCACGACCGCCTCGTGGGCCGGCGCTTCGAGGGCGGCGCGGTGGAGATCGCCACCGGCGGGTGTGGCGACCCCGATTTCGGTCCCCGAGAGCACGCGCGCCGTGGCCGTCGCGTAGCCCGCGACCTCGACCCCCATTCTGTCGGCTGCGCCAGCGAACGCCGCGAGCGTCTCGCGGGCGATTTCGTGATAGCGATCCTCGCCGGTCAACACCGCCAGTTCGTACAGCGCGTCCGCGATCTCGACGTTCGTACCGAGCGGTCGCAGCGGGCGCGAGAGCAGGCCTGGTCCGTCCTGCGATCCGTCGAGAAACGACGACCCCTCGCGGCGCTCCGTGATCGTGTGTTCGGCGATCCGTTCGGCGGGCGCGAGCCAGTTATCGCCGAGCACCTGGACGGCACTCGTGAGCGCGCCGAGAACGCGGGCCTGGTCGGCGAGCAGTCCATGGGGGCCAGCCGTGTCGCCGTCGTGGTAGTGGAACACCCGCCCGTCCTCAACGAGGCTATCGAGGAGGTGTTCGAGCGCGCGCTCGGCCCCGCGACGTGCGCCCTCGTGGCCGGTGACGGCGTGGGTTTCGAGCAGCGCGTCGATGGCGAGCCCGTTCGCCCCGGCGAGGACGGTGTCGTCGATTGCGGGCGGGTCGGCGGCCTCGCGGTCGCTCGGTGGGAGTTCGAAGTACGCTACGATGCCCGCCTGGCTCGCCGCGAACCCGTCGCCGCTCGCGAGATGGGTGGTGAGAAACTCCGCCGTGCGCACTGCGGGGTCGGCGTACTCCTCGTCGTAGCGCGCCGCCGCGGCGAACGCCCGGCAGAGCCCGGCGTTGGTGTCGAGGGTCTTCTCAGTTTGGCGCTCGCTCCAGTCGCGCTCGACGGCATATCGAAAAAATCCGCCGGCGTAGGTGTCGCGGAGGTGGGTCTGGATCGCTTCGAGCGTCCGGAACGCTCTCTCCTGGTCGTGGCCGAGCGCGAACTCGATCGCGGGCGCGAGCGGGAACTTCGGTCCCGTGCCCCATCCGCCGAACTCCTCGTCGAACGCCGCTTCGATCTCCCCTTTCATATGGGCCTCGATCGCCGGGGTGAGTTCGCCCGCCGGCGGGTCGGCGTCGCGGAGTTCGCGCGGGACCCGTCCCGATTCCTCGCCGTTCTCGTTCCACGCCGTCCGGACGCGTTCGAGCACCTGGCGGAGGCCGTCGGTGCCGAGATACGTCGCGCCCGTGATGAGGTTGCCCGTCGGCGTGAGGAAGACCGTCGAGGGGAACCCGCCCATGTTGTAGCGCTCCCGAACCCGTGGCTGGCGATCGATGTCGACGCGAACCGGCACGAACCCATCGTTCAGGTTGGCCGCAACGGTTGGCGAGGCGTATGCGGTCCGGTCCATCTCGCTGCACTCGCGACACCAGTGGGCGCGCAGATTGCAAAGGATTGGCGCGTCGCGCTCGCGGGCCTCGGCAAACGCCGCGTCGCCCCATTCGCGCCACTCGACGAGTGTATCGACCGCACCAGCATCCATACCCTCCCTTCGGTGGACCGGCCAAAGCGCTTCGGACTCCGGACCCGTCGGAGGATAAAGGGTTTTGCGTGCGCGACGAGTAGCCACGGTATGGTGCTCCGGATCATCGGGCTGCTTCTCCTCATCCCCCTGTTCGACGCCGTGTTGCTCGTCGCAGTGGCGGGTTGGATCGGCGCGATCCAGACCGTGGCGCTGGTGGTGCTCACGGCGCTGATCGGGATGCTCCTCGTCCGCGCCGAGGGTCGTCACACGGCCCGGAAGATCAGAGAACGCGTCGAGCACGGCCAACTCCCCGGCGACGAACTCCTTGATGGCGGTCTCCTGATCGGCGCGGGCGCGTTCTTGCTCACGCCGGGCCTCGTCACCGACGCGGTGGGGCTCCTGCTCGTTGTTCCCGTGACGCGCTGGCCGATCCGCTCGGCGATCAAACGCTGGTTCGTCGTGCCGTACATCGACCGGAAGACCGGTGGGATCGCCTCCGGGAACGTCTACGTCGGCGGGTTCCCCGGTGGAGCCGACACCGACGATTCGGACGTGTACGACGTGGGCTCGGGTCGCGACGACCGCGAACCGAGTCAGGAGTAGCCGACGGCGGCCGAGTCGCAAAAAGAAACTCTTACATGCGGTACGTCGCAACTCCGTATGTCCGGGCCAATAGCTCAGTTAGGTTGAGCGCTCGGCTGATAACCGGGAGGTCCGCGGTTCAAATCCGTGTTGGCCCATTTTCTGCGACGCTCACACGCGAGTCGGTGACTCGTGAGATGGAAGGGGTAGTGACCGGCGAGCGAACGCTTGATTCACGAACTGCGGCTCGTCGGACGGTTCGTCTGAAAAAGACAGCGAGGGCGAAGTTACAGGTGATGCCACGCAACGGAGCCCTGCTGTCCCGTGGAGCACTCCTTCGCTCCGCTTGTTACTCTATCCCACGCGGTAATAAGCTTTGTGTGGGCACACTACTGGCGTATATACCGCTAACATTCGGACGTTGCTGGACCCCACTGCGGTCAGTAGCGAGTCGTCTGTGGTCACCAAGCGAGACAGCGCCACCGACATGTTCCGAACCGAGCCATTGAGGCACGTCGGGACCGTAGCTGTGCGCATGATCTATCGCCGATGCCGCCGAGCGGGGGCGTTCCGTCCATGACGCTCGACGAGCGCGTGCTGCTCGGGGTCGTGCTCGCCGCTGGCGTGGTCGTTCCCGGTATCGCCGATTTCGCCCTTTCGAACGCCGGGTTCGACACGGCCGGGACGGTCGCCTGGGCCGTCGGCTACCTCTCAATGGCGCTCGTGGTCTGGTATCGTTGGCTTCGGCCGCTCGATTTCTCGGGGCCGGCCGGGTAGCCGCCTCCAGTTTCGTCGTCCGGCGACCCGCTGTAACGCTCGCCTCGACTCGTAAGTTTGAAGCCGGCGACCCGCCGATGTTTCGTTGAGGATGTTCGCGCTCCCGCTGCAGGTGATCGATAACTTCCTGCTCCAGTACAATCTGGGCCAGGTGTTGCTGCTCGTCTTCGTGCTTGCGACCCTCGCTGCGCTCACCCAGCGGTCGCTGAAGATCATCGCGATCCAGACCATGGCCTTCGGGCTTCTGTTCATGCTGGTCCCGAGTATCGACGGGCCGCCCCTCTATCTCTACCTCGGCATCGGACTCTTGATGGTCGCTCCGATGGCGTACGTCAGTGCCGGACGCTAACCCACCACTTTTTTACTTCACCCCCAATTGCTCGCTCCGCTCACGGGTCGCTTCGCTCCCCGTTCGCAGTCCGAGGCGCTCACTTCGTTCCCGCCTCGCTCCGCTCGCAAGAGGGTTCGCAAAAACCTGGACTAAAAACACCCGCTCGCTCGCGTGGCCCGAAAATCGCCCCGCGATTTTCGGCATCACGAAACGACTTCGCCGTTTCGGACGACTCCGCGCTCACTCGCGGTGAACCGTGCTCACACCGCTCGCACGGATGCTACACTCTCCGCGATCGCACCGCAGACAGCACAGCACCGCCGAAGCCCTCGCTCCCGATGGTCGCTCGCCCTTCATCCACCAGGAGAGCACACTCTCCTGAGCCCTGCGGTCGCGGAGCGACCGCAGGACGCCAAGACCGCACCGCAACCGCCCGCCACCACACCAGGCTCCCGTCACCACGGTTTATCACGCTCGGCGTGGTACGTAACAGCGCATGACTGAAACCGATGTCGCGGTCGTCGGCGGCGGACCGGCAGGACTCAGCGCGGCGCTGTTCGCCGCGAAGAACGGTCTCGACGCGATCGCCTTCGATACCGACGAAACCTGGATGCACAAGGCCCACCTGTTCAACTACCTCGGGATCGAGAGTGAGGACGGCTCGGCGTTCATGGACGACGCCCGCGAGCAGGTCGAGGAGTTCGGCGTCGACCATCAACAAGGAACACAGGTCACTGATGTCGCGGAAAACGGCGACGGCTTCACCGTCTCGACCGACGATGGCGACCACGAGGCGAGCTACGTCGTCCTCGCAACGGGCGCGAAGCGCGACCTCGCCGAAGACCTCGGCTGTGATTTCACTGACGAGGACGTGGTCGACGTGGATGTGACGATGGAAACCACAGTCGAGAATGCCTATGCCACGGGTGCGATGGTCCGCGCCGAGGAGTGGCAGGCGGTCATCTCGGCCGGCGACGGTGCGGCAGCAGCCCTCAACGTCCTCACGAAAGAGAAAGGCGAGCACTTCCACGACTTCGACACACCAGCCGACGCCGAGTGAGCGACGACCGTCGCGACGATCCAGAACCCGTAAGCGCTCGCCGGCCGTCGAACCGGACGTGAGCACCGACGCTTTTCGACGTGTCGAGCGCGCGACGCCGCCGACCGCGGCGCTTGCGTTCGCGGTCGTCGCGGTGAGCACTAGCGCGATCCTCGTCCGCTACAGTGCAGCCCCGAGCCTCGTGAAGGCCTTTTACCGGGTGCTCTTCACCACGCTGCTGCTCGTCCCGTTCGCACTCCGTCGCCACCGCGACGCGTTCGGCCGGCTTTCTGGCCAGGACTGGCTCGTCGCGAGCGCTGGCGGAATCGCGCTTGCGATCCACTTCGCATCGTGGTTCGAGAGTCTCGAACTGACGAGCGTCGCCGCCTCGGTCACGATTGTCCAGTCTCAGGTCCTCTTCGTCGCCATTGGTGCGGCACTCTTCCTCGCCGAACACGTCACTCGTCGCACCCTCGCGGGGATGGTCGTCGCACTCGTTGGCATCGCGGTGATGTCAGTCGGCAACGCCCTCACCGGCGCGAACGTCGCCGGTGCGGCCCCGCTGTACGGCAACGCCCTGGCCTTGGTCGGCGCGGTCTGTGCGGCGGGCTACGTGCTCGCCGGGCGCTCGCTCCGCCAGCGGGTTCCACTAATTCCGTACGTCATCGTGGTCTATTCGGTCTGTGCGGTCGTGCTGCTCGCGCTCACCGTCGCCGACGGCGCGCCATTGGTCGACTATCCACCACGGGAATGGCTGCTTTTTCTTGGGATGGCGGTCGGGCCTGGTCTGTTTGGGCACACCGTTCTAAACTGGGCGCTCGCCCACGTCGAATCCAGTGTCGTCAGCGTCTCGCTGCTCGGCGAACCGATCGGGAGCGCGCTGCTCGCGCTCGTCCTCCTCGGGGAGGTCCCGACCACGATCACCGTCGTCGGTGGTACGATCGTTCTGATCGGTATCGCCGTCACGTCGCGCGCTCGCGCGTCCTGATCTTGGTGGGTGGTCGGCGCGCGATGAATGCGCGCCCACGGCGCGCAGAACGTGCGAGGGATGACTGAGTGACGCGAACGTAGCGAGCAAACGAAGGAATCGGCTGGGGAGGATGTGGCCTGCGGTTGCTCATCTGTACCGGGATTCGCGGTCTTCGACCCGTATTCGCAACTGAATCTCTCGTTGCGTGACTACCGCTGACTACTGGGTTGCGGATCGACATGTGGTTTCGCCATGAGTGCGTCGCGCGGCTTGTCGTCGAGCCAGTCGAGCAGTTTGACGAGTTGGTCGGTCGCCACCTCGAACAGCCGTTCACCCTTCTCCGCTGTCGCGTCGGTCTGGTCGCCGAGCA
>Ga0136574_100548_pt1 | contig 13552 bp, 12 predicted proteins | sample AntDeeMetagen134_FD_101383 | JGI IMG/M metagenome (GOLD analysis project Ga0136574, IMG submission 101383) | Saline lake microbial communities from Deep lake, Antarctica - Metagenome #134 | ecosystem: Environmental > Aquatic > Non-marine Saline and Alkaline > Saline | place: Antarctica: Deep lake...
CCAAACAGGGCACCTGGCTCCCCTCGCTCACCCCGGGGCAGACGTTGCGTATCGAGACTCCTCGGCGACACACCATCGATAGCTCGCCGATCGGCTACACCAATCGCACGCTCCTCTGGACGGGGCCCCGATCGTTCGCTTCCGGGGAGCCACGGGTGGTCTACGATCGCAGCGGTGCGCCGCTCCAGCCGACGACCAGCGAGACCCCCAACGGGAGCGACGGCGATGGCAACGGCGACGGCGATGGCAACGGCGACACCGGACCGTTCGCCGCAGTACCGCCGCTCGTAGTCGGGGCGGGAGCGATCGTGCTCGGGGCGGGTGCCGTCATCCTCGGGGCATACACGTGGACACGACGCGGGACGGACGACGAGGGGAACGCCCCCGGCGTCGCCGACGCCGACACCAGATCGGGGGCGACGCCGACCCCGGAGCAAACGGGATCGGCATCGGGGGCGGGCACTTCCGCTGTGACGACTGCCGACGAACCGCCCGCCGACGAGCTGCTTTCGGACGAGGAGCGCGTCGAGCGACTCCTCGAACACAACGACGGCCGGATGAAGCAGGCCTCGATCGTCGACGAGACCGGCTGGTCGAACGCGAAAGTATCCCAGCTGCTGTCGGCGATGGACGACACAGGCAGAATCGAAAAGCTCCGGATCGGCCGGGAGAACCTCATCAGCCTGCCCGACGGCGACGACGAGACGGTTTGACGCTTTCGGAACCATTAACATTCGCGGGCGGCGAATCTCGGCTGATGAAGATCCTCATCGCGGTAACGGAGGTGGCCGAAGTCGAGGACGACTTCGAGATCGACGGGCTGTCGGTCGCCGATCAGTACCTCGACTACGACCTCAACGAGTGGGACGACTACGCCATCGAGGCGGGCGTCCAGCTCCAGGAAGCGGGTGAGGACGTCGAGGTCGTCTCGGTCACGGTCGGGCCCGAACGCTCCGAGGAAACCATCCGGATGGGGCTCGCAAAGGGCGTCGACCGCGCAGTCCGGGTGTGGGACGACGCGCTCGACGGAGACAACCAGCTCGGCGTCGGGACCAAGGCCGATATCCTTGCGGCGGTCGTCGACGAGGAGGAGCCCGACCTCGTGCTCACGGGCGTCCAGTCGAACGACGACGCGTTCGGAGCAACAGGAGTAGCGCTCGCCGACGAGATCGGCTTCGAGTGGGCCGCGGTCGTCAACGATCTCGACCTCGAACCCGGTGACGACACCGCCTCGGTCCACCGCGAACTCGAAGGCGGCGTCGAGGAGCTGACCGATCTCGAACTCCCCGCCGTCCTGACGATCCAGACCGGGATCAACAAGCCGCGCTACGCCAGCCTTCGGGGGATTCGCCAGGCCCAATCCAAGGAGATCGCCCCCAACAGCCTCGCGGATATCGGCCTCGACGAATCGGTGACCGAGAGCCCGATCACGCTCACCCAGCTCTACGAGCCGGAGACCGAGAGCGACGCGACGGTCTTTGACGGTAGTCCCGGCGAGGAGGCCGACCAACTGGCTGACCTGCTCCGTGACAAGGGGGTGGTCGAAGGATGACGGTGCTCGCCGTTGCCGAACACCGTCGCGGCGAACTGCGCGACGTGAGCTTCGAACTCGCCACCGCGGGCCGTGAGGTCGCCGACGCCACCGACGGCGACCTCCACCTTGCCGTGATCGGCGGCGAAGTAGGGGAGTTCGCCGACCGACTCGACCGCGAGGGCGTCGATGTCATCCACACGATCGACGAGGGCGAGGAGTTCAACCACGACGTGTACACCCAGGCGGTCGCCGCGCTCGACGACGAGATCGAGCCCGATATCCTCCTGATGCCGAACTCGGTCAACGGGCTGGACTACGCGCCCGCGGTCGCCAACCGGCTCTCGCTCCCGCTCGTGACCGACGCGATCGCCATCGAGCACGGCGACGTCCTGTCGGTGACCCGCGAGAAGTACGGCTCGAAGGTCGAAACGGTCGTCGAGGTCGACTCCGACCGCGCCGCAGTGACGGTTCGGCCCGGCGAGTGGCCGCCCGCCGAGGGTACCAACGGAGCCGGGATTCAGGAGTTCGATGTCGAGATCGACGAGTCGGCGGTGCGGTCGACAGTAACGGGATTTCAGGAGGTCGGCGGCGGCGATGTCGACATCACCGAAGCCGAGGTGCTGGTCTCGGTCGGCCGGGGAATCGAGGAGGAGGAGAACGTCGCGCTGGTCGAGGCGCTTGCGGACACGCTCGACGCGACGCTCTCCTCGTCACGCCCGATCGTCGACAACGGCTGGCTCCCGAAGAACCGCCAGGTCGGCCAGTCCGGCAAGGTCGTTACCCCGGAAGTCTACATCGCGATCGGGATTTCCGGTGCTGTCCAGCACGTCGCCGGGATGAAAGGCGCGGAGACGATCGTCGCGATCAACACCGACTCGAACGCGCCGATCTACGACCTCGCTGACTACGGCATCGTCGACGACCTCTTCGACATCGTGCCGGCGCTGATCGAGGAATTCGGCGGCGAGCCACCCGAAGTCTGAGCGTCCGTCGGCTGTCGCTGATCGTCACGTACTTTCACGCCGGGTCTAAAGATCGGATGATGGAGTATCTCGAACGCCGGCGGGCGATGGTCGAGGAGCGCCTCGAAGCCGTCTGCGCAGCGTCCGAGCCCGACGATCTCACCGCCCAGCTCGAACACGTCGCGCTCTCGGGCGGCAAGCGCGTCCGGCCGACGGTCACCGTGCTGGCCTGTGAAGCTGCGGGGGGCGAGGCGAGCGCGGCGGTGGATTTCGCGGTCGGGATCGAGTTGGTTCACAACGCCTCGCTTGTGGTCGACGATGTCATCGACGACTCTGATGTCCGCCGGGGGACTGACAGCGCGTGGGCGGCGTTCGGCCACGGCTCGGCGCTGATCGCTTCGGATGGGTTGCTCGGCGAGGCGTTCGCGCTGTTTGCGACCGACGAGCGCGCGATGGAAGTCGTGAGCGAGGCGATGGTCGAACTCGGCGAGGGCGAGGCGACCGAGCTCGTCGCCCACCCGACCACCCAGGCGGAGTACATGGAGCTCGCCCGCCGGAAGACGGGCGCACTCTTTCGCGCTGCGGCCCAGTTGGGAGCGGTCGCGGCCGACGCCGACGACGCCACCGTGGAAGCGTTCGGCGACTACGCCGAAGGTGTCGGGGTTGCCTTCCAGATCCGCGATGACGTGCTCGACGCAACCGCCGATGCCGACGATCTCGGCAAGCCCACGGGACAGGACAGCGAGATGGATCGGCCCTCGCTCGTCGAGGTCACCGATCTCACGCCAGAGGAAGCGAACGATCTCGCGCGCCGGACGGCCGACGACGCGCTCGCGGCGCTCGATTCGGTCTCGATCGACGACGAGCAGGCCGAGGAGTATCTCCGCGATCTCGCGGAGTTCGTGGTCGTCCGCGAACGGTGAGCGACCGGCGGCCGCGGTTGGCGGTTACGGTCTGCGGTAGCGGTCCTCGGCGGATCGAGGGCGAGGCGCGCGAGCGACCCGCAGGGAGCGAGTAGTGAACGGAGTGAGCGCGCGCTGAGGGCTCGGGCGGTGCTGTACGGGCGGGGCTAGTGGTAGTACCGCGAACGAGCGAAGCGAGTGAGCGGGTGTTTTTAGTCCACCGGAAGACTCGCTTCGCTCGTCTTCCGAGCCTTGCTTCGCTTCGCTCAGCAAGACAGGTTTTTACGAGGAGTGGTCCCCGCAGCGAGTCGGCTTCGCCGACGAGCGAGGAGACCCGACGAAGTGAAAAAGTGGGTGTGCGCTAGGTGGGGTTGACCACGCTCGGTGATCGGGATTCGGCGATGGCAAAGGCGAGCGTGCTCACGAGACCGAGCAGCGTCCCGGCGGTGAGTGCGACCGCCATGTACGAGAGGCCGACATCGCCGAGGAGGTAGGCCCCGACACCGTGGAGAACGGCCGCGATCGCGAGCACGTAGAAGGGGGCGTTGAGGTAGCGCCACCGGAACCGCTTGGCGAGATACGTATCCGTAATCCGGCCGACGCTGCTCGTGATTCCCGCCGCGGCGAACCACGGGATCGCGCCGACGACGAGTGCGGCGGCGGTCTCGACGGGTGTCAGCATCCCCGCACTCGCTTGAGCGGCGTCGAGCGTCCGGACGCCGCTGACGCCGCCGATCACGAACAGCGCGAGCGCGACGACCGACGTGATGAGCATGACCCGACCGGCGTACAGCCCGCTTCGTGCGCGCGCGACCGACTCGTCGACCGCGCGTTCGAGGCCGAGACCGCGAAAGAGGACGTACAGGCCGAGCAGCGCCGAGATGAACCCGACCACCGCTGCGCCGGGGACTCCGAGCCGGCTCGCGAGCTCCACGAGCGGGTAGATCAACAGCAGAATGCCGAGCGGCACGAGGATCGTCCCGCGGGTCTCGGGATCGTCGAGCACCTGCTTCATGGTGTAGTAGATCGATTCCAGGTTTTGGGCTTGACGGACGACCACCCGGCGCACGCCGTCGACCGGCAGCCGCGATCGGATCACCGGGAGCACTGATTCGTCCTGCGCGCCGTCGGTAACGACGAGGGCGCGGACGTCCTCGCCGGTGGCGAGCCCAGCGAGGATGGTGTCGACCTCCTCGCCCACGCGGCGGTTGGCGGCGACGCCGCCGCTCTCGACGCCCGCGACCGCCGCGACTTCGATCCGTTCGTCGGTGATGTCGTCGTGAATGTGGAGCCCCTCGAAGAGGACATTGGAATCCGAATCTTCGGGATCTGCGGTGGCGAGCGCGACCGCAGTGCGCTCGACCGCCTCGCGGCCGACAACGGGCGTCTCGACGCCGGCCTTCCGGCCGATGTCGTCGTCGAGGTCGACACACAGCACCAGCAGCATCGTTCGGGTGTAGACGAGCCGGGGTTAACTGCCTTCCGTGCGAACGGTTCGGACGGTGTGGGGATCAGCGGCCGGCGTCACCCCGAACGGAGTCGTACGACTTTTGAACGTCGGCCCCTGAAACCATTCAACGAATGATCTCGAAAGGCTGTGAACAGTGCGCCAAGGGCGGGAAGATGGTGCTGTTCGTCTACGGCTACTGCGACCAGCGCGACTGCTTTTACTGTCCGCTCGGCGAGAACAGAAAGAACGTCACCGACGTCTACGCCAACGAGCGCCAGGTCGGCGAGGACAGCGACGTGATCGAGGAGGCCCACCGGATGGACGCCCTCGGGACCTCGATCACCGGCGGCGAGCCCCAGGAGGCGATGGACAAGACCTGTCGGTATCTCTCCTTGCTCAAAGACGAGTTCGGCGAGGACCACCACACCCACCTCTACACTGGTATCACGGGTGGCCGGGAGAACATGCGCCGACTCTCCGAGGCGGGCCTCGACGAGATTCGCTTTCACCCGCCCTACGAGCTGTGGGGCGACATGCACGGAACGGAGTGGGAAGAGATTCTCTATATCGCGCGCGAGGAAGGGCTGACGCCGGCGTTCGAGATTCCGGGGATTCGAGCCGAGACCGAGTTTCTTGAGTTCCTCGACGAGGGCGCGGCGGACTTCTGCAACATCAACGAGTTCGAGATGTCCGACGGCAACGCCGAACGGATGCAGGAGGCGGGTTTCGAGCTCCGCGAGGGTCACATGAGCGCGGTCGAGGGCAGCCACGACGTGCTCGACGCGATGGGTGACCACGAGAAGGTCTACTACTGCACCAGCGTGTTCAAGGACGCCGCCCAACACCGCAACCGACTGAAGCGGATGGCGAAGATCGTGGGCCGGGAGTTCGACGACGTGACCGACGACGGCACGCTCGTCTACGGCAAGATCTGGGAACCCGTCGCACGCCTCGCCGATCTCGGGGTTCCCGAGGAGTTCTACACCGAGAAGGCCGATCACGTCGAACTCGCGTGGTGGCTTGCCGAGGAAATGATTGACGAGGGCGACATCGGCGAAGGCGAGATCGTCGAGCAGTACCCGACCGCCGACGGCACGGTGGTCGAACGGACGCCGCTAGCGTAGATACGCCGCGCGAAGCGCGGCGTTTCACCGTGAGCGAACGCAGTGAGCGAGCGGATGTTTTTGGTCCAGATTTTTGCGAACCCCCTTGCGAGCAACGCGAGCAATGGGGGTGAAGTAAAAAGGTGGTGGTGCGGTTTACTGCCGTCTGACGGCGACGAGCGCCGCCGCCAGCAGCGCGATCACCGCGACGACGACCCCGAAGCCGGGGCCGGTCAGTCCGGAAGTCGCGCCCGTCAGACCGAGATACTCGTTGGCCTGGCTGGCGTTCGCCGACGGCATCGTTCGGTTCCACGCGTTCGGGAGGTGAACCGAGGTGTCCTCAGCCACGTACCCGAGCTCGCGGACCTGTGATTCCGAGGCGTTCTCGGGGACGGCTCCCTTGACCCGGACGTAGGAGGTCGTCGTCCCGTTGTTGGTCCGGCCGACGACGCTCTGGACGTGCTGTCCGCCCTCCAGGGTGACGAACGCGTCGCGCAGCGCCGTCATGTTCTCGAAGGCCGCGCCGGTCTCCAGCTGCATCCGGCCGTCCTCGACCGAGAGGTCCATCTGAGCCTTCCGGAAGCCCGCCTCGCGGAACGCCGTGACGTACTCGCGAGTCTGGCCTGCCTGCGGACCGGTGCTGCTGTTGAGCATCCGGTTCGTCGCCTGTTTGAGGAGGTTCTCGCCCGAGACCGAGACCGCCGCGGTGACGTTGACGCGTTCGCCCTCGGTGGCGGCGTGCAGCTCGTATTCGAGGTTGGTGGGATCGATATCACGGTTCTCCAGCTCGTCGACGTACGCTCCCCAGTTCTCGGTCCGGGACTGCGAATCGAGATCGACGCTGATGGCCTGCGGGGAGTTCTTCGTGACGTTCACGGCGAACGTGCTCGTCCGCGTGAGGTTTGCGGCCTGCTGGGCTTCGAACTGTTTGCGGAGGCGTTCGAGGCTTTGGTTGAACGATTCGGCGCTCGTGGCCGCGGCGTTCGCGGGCGTCATGTTCGAGGCCGTGGCGTTCGACGTGGCCCCCGACGTCGTCGCCGCGCCCGATGGCATCGAACCGACGCCAGCCGTGTTCATCCCCGCCATGCTGCCCGCGTTGAGCGACTGCATGTCGGTCGCTTCAGCGACATCGAGCGCCGCGAGCACGGCCCCGTCGTAGTTGTCGAGGTCGGCGCTCATCCCAGCCTCGATCGAACCCTGGCTCTGGTCGTACCGGACCGAGAGCTCGTTCACCGTGAGGTTCCGGAGGCGCTGGGAGACGTTGCGCGCCTCCGAGCGGTTGAGATCGACGTCCTCGGCCGACGTCAGCGACGATACCAGCTGGTCGGCAACGGCGCGTTCGATCCCCTTGTAGGTGACCGAGTACTCGATGTCGAGCTTCGAGCGACCGCTCTCACTCTGGGTGAACGAGTACGAGTCGATCGTGAGCTCGGCCGAGCCGTTCATCGACTCGGCGAGCGCGACGTACTGCGACTGCAGCGTCCGCTTGGCCTGCTCGCGGGTTTCCCACCGCGACGCGGTGGCCCCGAGAACCGGCCGCTCCTGGGAAACGTTCAGCGTGTACGTGTCGTTGCCCTCGGTGATGTGATACGACTGGTGTTGGGACTGTCCCAGCGGCTGTGTCAGCTTGGCGTTCGCCGCGAGGTCGGCGTCGAACGTCGAGCCCGTGGTCGTGACGTTCCCGGTGAGCGCCGCGCGCTCGATGGGAACGGATCGGGCGACGTTCTCGCCACGGACGGTCGCCGCGGCGGAGACATCTGAGCGGGCGTTCTCGTCGTTCCGCACGCCGGTCGCGTTCACCGAGAGATTCGAGAGCGTCTCGGGGCGAGCCATCCCCAGCGTCCCGTTGCCGGTGATGTTGTCGCCGGTCATGACCGCCGTGACGTTGGCCGCGAGATCGTTCGACCCCTCGATATCGCTCGCGACGAGCGCGTGGAACAGGCCCTCGCTGACGTTCAGGCCGTAGTTCGCCTGTGTGTCGTTCGACGGCGACTCGTAGGCGAGGACCGCGTCACCGTTGTCCTCGACGTAAACGTCGTCGGCCGGCGGGAGATCGACCCCCGTCTCGGCCGTGGCGTTCGTTTCGTTCGTCTCGTTCGGGGTCTGTGCGCCGACGGTGGCCCCACCGGCGACCACGGTGCTCAGTACGACCAGGACTGTGATGAGAACCGCCGCCGACCGGGAACGGGCCGTCATCGCTGGCCTCCACGGATCGGCGTGAGATCGGTCAGTGGCGTCCTATCGAAAACTGTGATCATTGCAACCACTCCATAGACAGACATCAAACTAGTGTCTGATAAACATTTCCATGTCCCGCTCCTTGACACGAGAACCGTCGTCGACAGGGTGAAGCGGTCAGTGGGACCGTCGTGATTCGAACACGAGTCCGACGCACCCCATGCGCCGAGGATACCAAGCTACCCCACGGTCCCGCGTTCCGGACCACGCCACCTTCGGGATTAAGCCCTTCGTTTCGCCCATGCGGGACATCGATGACCGGAGATGAGCCGTGACAACCGGAGACTGAGCCGTGGGTGGCATAAACCGAACGAACAGACGATGCATTCATGATGGGTTCGTGTGTCACGTCAGTCGATGCGTTCGCTACTGCTCCAGCAGGGAATTCCGACGAGTCCGGAGGGAATTGTCGATCAGTACGGCCCGGCGTTGATCGAGGTCGCCGCAACGGCCGTACTGTTCGTCGTCGCGTTCGTCATCATCTACGCCGTCAGTCGGTTCGTGCTCGTCCGTCTCGTGAAAGGTGCGCTTAACGCTCGCGGGTTCGATCCGAAAGTCGTCGGACTGGGGGGCACCGCCGCCCGCGCGCTCGCGCTGTTCGCCGCGCTTTCCCTTGCCGCGACGATGGCCGGCTTTGGGACTGTTCTCGCGGCCTTTGCGACCCTGCTCGGCGCGCTCTCGCTCGCGCTCGGGTTCGCCGCCCAGGACCTCCTCGCGAACTTCGCCGCCGGCATCTTCATCCTCAAGGATGACCCGTTCGACATCGGCGACTGGATCGAGTGGCCCTCCGGCGACGGAACCAAATCCGGCGTCGTTCAGGATATCGGCCTCCGGGTGACGAAGCTCAAAACCTTCGACAACGAGCTCGTCACGGTTCCCAACTCGGAGCTCGCTGACAACGCCATCACCAACCCCGTTGCCGACGACCGACTCAGAATCCCGTTCACGTTCGGAATCGGCTACGGCGACGACATCGAGCAAGCCAAGGCGATCATCATCGAGGAGGCGGCGACCGTCGACCGGCTCAAGAGCGAGCCCGAACCCGACGTGATCCTGACCGAGCTCGCCGATTCGTACGTGGGTCTCACCGCCCGCGCACACATCGACGATGCTTCTCGGGGGAAGTACGTCAAAGCGCTCTCGACGTGGGTCCAGGCAGTCAAGGAGCGCTTCGACGCCGAGGGGATCGACATGCCGTACCCCTACACCGAACTCACCGGCGGGATCGACATCGAGAACATGGACGAAGTCGAGCAGGCGCGGGCCGACGACTAAACCAGGACACCTTCGAGATCGACGACCGTTCCGCGCTCGGCGTCGGGGTCGCCCACGAGCCGCCCGAGACAGACTGCGGCCCCATCGGGGGTGTAACACGCCACCAGCGGCGATTCGTCGGGGTTCGTCGCCGACACACCCTCGATCGAGAGTACGCCGGGGGCGTACACCGACGCGCCCTCGGCGACCTCGCGGGCGGCGCTCGGCGCGATCAGTACTCGGGGAAGGTGGGAAAGCGCGCGCTCGGCTGGCCGGATGGCCGCTGCGAGCGGAGCGGTGTCGCCCGATTCGGCGAACGCGAGCGCGTCCGTGAGGTCGTGGAGACTCACGAGGTCCGTATCGTCGAACGGCGTCGTTCCGACTCGCCGGAGATCGCCCATGTGCGCGCCAGTGCCGAGCGCGAGACCGAGGTCGTGACACAGCTTCCTGACGTAGGTCCCGCTCTCACACCGAATCCGGAGGAGCACGCGACGTTTTTCGACAGCGAGCGGGTCGAGTGCGTGGATCGTTCGGGTCCGCAGCCGCCTGACGACCGCACTCTTTTTGGGTGGTTTCTGATGGATCGGCCCCTCGAACGCCGCGAGGACGGCGTCGAGATCGTCGGGAGCCGGCCTGTGGAGGCAGAGGACCGCCACGTACTCCTTCGAACCTTCGAGGAAGACCTGGGCAAGCCGGGTAGCGTCGCCGAGCAGGATCGGCAGTGATCCCGTGACTTTCGGGTCGAGCGTGCCCGCATGGGCGGCCCGGTCGACCCCGACGAGATCACGAACCCAGCCCGTGACCTGGTGGGCGGAGGGACCGGGCGGTTTGTCGAGGTTCACGACGGCGAACTCGCGGCGATCCATCGGCGGGCGCTCGTCAGGTGGATCACGCATCACCGGTCGTAATCGGCGTCGACGACGACGCTCCCCTCGTCGGTCGCGGGATCGTAGCGGTCACATGCCTCGTGAGCGAGGTTGACGACGGTCTCGGGGCTCCACCGCGCGGTGTTCACCGCGAGATCGTAGATCGACCGATCCTCGATGTCGATGGCGTAGTACTCGTGGTAGCGCCGGGCCTCGCTTTGTTCGCGGGCCTCGGTCTCCTCGCGCGCGAGATCAGCAGGTTTGTCCTCGCGGTCGGCGACCCGTTCGGCGCGAACCTCGAGGGGAGCGTCGAGCCAGAGCCGGAGGTCGGCGTGCTCGCCCGCCATCCACCCCGCGAGCCGGGATTCGAGCACCACGTCATCGCGCTCTGTGGCGATCTCGCGCTGACGGCGGTCGAGCGCACGGTCGATCTCGTCGTCGTCCTCGGCGAGTCGGTTGAGCTCTAAGGGTGTGAGCCCGCGCTCGTCGGCCACGGACCGGAAGATATCGCCGCCGCTGATGTGCTCGTAACCGAGCGCCTCGGCGAGGTCGGCGGCGGTCGTCGACGTGCCGCCGCCGGCCGGCCCCGACAGGGTGACAAACATGTCTCCTCTGGGTCCGGCGCGGTACAAATCGGTTGTGTCTCCCGCTCGCTGTCCCCGTCAGACGAGGCGAGAACTACGATCCGGGCGTGGTCCGGATGTTGAGTGACTTCTGGATGATCATCCGGAACGCCGTCGAGCAGAGGAAGTACCAGACCAGCCAGACCGGCGCGATGCCGGCGATCTTCCCCGCCGATCCTGCCCAGCTTAACTCGCCGAATATCGGGAGGATGAGCGACGACTCGGCGGCCGCGATATGTCCCGCCCCGCCCCGAAAACCGATCATCCAGTACATCCAGACGAACGCCGGGATGGTGAGCAGCATGATCCACACCATCGGGCGGAACTGCTCTTTGAACATTCCGAGCTGGTCGCCCATCGCGTCCATCTGCTCCTCTTGGATGCGTTCGAGAGCCTCGTCGTCACCGCGCTCTTTGGCCTCTTCGCGGCGATCCTGTAGATCCTGCATCTGGTCCTGATACTTCGACATCTTGTCCATGTCCATCAGGTTTGCCTGCAGGATCGTCGAGTACATCCCGGTCAGCATCGCGGCGATCAGGATCACCGCATAGAACGGGAGCACGGCGTCGATCGGGCCGAGGAAGACGTTGATCGTCCCGCCGATCAGGTCCCGAACTGGGTTGAAGTAGTATCCGACCATCATCGCGACCGTCGCGACGCCGGCCATCTTGTCCCACTGTGTCCAGGAACTCTCCTCTTCGACTTCGGGACTCTCCTCGTCGGGGAGCGAGATATCACCGTTCTCGTCGATGACTTCCTCGACGCCGTCGGGATCGGAGAACTCGAACCCGCCGTCGCTACTCCTGAGGACACCCTTCTCGATCAGGCGGCCCCACTGGCCGCTGGTGACGTCCCGTTCGACGTCGGTCCACTCGACCTCGCCGCCGTTCTCGTCGGCGGCCCGCTTGATCGCCCCGAGGGCATCGGCGAAACTCTCGTCTTCTTCGACGAGAGTCTCTACTTTCTCCGCTGTCCGAACCATTTGCTACCATCTAGGAGGGAGGGGTATTCAACAGTTGTGATCGTAGGGAGTGCTCGAAGCGAGCCACCCCGTGCGTGATCAGACCGCGTCTTCGATCGTCGCTTGGACTTCCTCCCAGACCTCGTCGGGAGTTCCTTCACCGTCGATCCGGACGAGATCGCCCTCGTCTTCGTAATGCTCGACCACTGGCTGAGTGTTCTCTTCGAAGACGCTCAGGCGCTCGCGAGCGGTCTCCTCAGTGTCGTCCTCACGCTGGACGAGACGCTCGCGGACCGCCTCGTCGTCGGGCATGTCGAACTCCGTGTGATAGACATCGTCCGTCTCGGGATCGACGCGTCGGCCGGTGAGTCGGCGGATCAGCACCTCCCTGTCGACATCGAGTAGCAGGACCGCGTCGAGGTCGGTGATCTCCGAGAGATACTCGGCCTGGTCGAGGTTACGCGGGTAGCCGTCGAGCACGTAGCCGTCTGCCTCCTGCAGGGCCGTCTTGACGATCTCGTTGACGACCTCGTCGGGGACGAGTTCTCCCTGATCCATGTACTCGCCGGGCGTGTCGTACTCGGTATCGAGATGACTGATATCCATTTCCTTGTTCGCGCGTAGCGCGTCGCCGGTCGTGACGTGTTCCACATCGAATTCCTCGCTGATCCGTGCGCTCTGTGTTCCTTTGCCTGCTCCGGGTGCACCGAGTAGCAGTACGTTTGGACTGACCATACGTGGAAAATAGCCTCCCGAGTTAAAGCTTTGAAGAAACCGTTCCGCCTTTGAGAGCCTACCCCGAACGCACGAGTATGAACAGATTCGATGCCGACACGCCCGAGGACCGCCGCGAACTTGCGGAGGATGCCATCGCCGCCCACCGAGAGCGCGACAGCGCCTTCCTGACGCTCGAAGCGGAGCGACCGGCGGAGAGGACCGATGAGGACGCCGTAGCGCCGTGGATCCAGCTAGCAGACGACACGCTGAACCTCGACTGCACGGACAGCGAGCTCGACCGGCTCAAGTCCCTCCTCGACGAGTACCCCTCCTTCACCGTCGACGAACTCGTCCGGCCCGAGGAGGCCGAGGGGACGAACGCCCGCATACTCGCCCGGACCGACGACGAGCGGATCGCACAGTTCGTCGAGGACGTCTTCCGGCAGGTGTACGAACAGGACGAGGCGTACCGGCTCTGGGCCGCGGGCGTCTGAGTCGCCCGGCAGGCCGTGGTCGTCGGCGAGTCCTTGCCGCGGCCGGACGACGACGGACTTTTGCGACGCGCGAGCACGTTTGTGCGTATGCCCGCGACCGCACATCACGTCGGTATCACCGTATCGGATCTCGACCGCGTCGTCTCGTTCTACCGCGACGTGCTCGGACTGGACGTCCTGACGCGCTTTTCCGTCTCCGGAGAGGCGTTCTCGACCGGCGTCGGCGTCCAGGGCGCGACCGGCTCGTTCGCCCATCTGGACGCCGACGGGATCCGGATCGAACTCGTCGAGTACGAACCGGAGGGGGCGGCCGTCGACGACGCCGCGCTCAACCGTCCCGGTGCGACGCATCTGGGACTGGATGTCGAGGACCTCGATGCGTTCTACGAGGCACTCCCCGGGGACGTCGAGACGATCAGTCCGCCCCAGACGACAGAGAGCGGGACGC
>Ga0136574_100567_pt1 | contig 13363 bp, 16 predicted proteins | sample AntDeeMetagen134_FD_101383 | JGI IMG/M metagenome (GOLD analysis project Ga0136574, IMG submission 101383) | Saline lake microbial communities from Deep lake, Antarctica - Metagenome #134 | ecosystem: Environmental > Aquatic > Non-marine Saline and Alkaline > Saline | place: Antarctica: Deep lake...
CCTCGCTGCCGCACTCACCGAGATCGACGTCGGCACTCACGAGTTGCTCGGTGACGGATCGATCTGCCCCTTGAAAATCGAGGGCGGTGGCGAGACCCTCTCGGTGCCCGAGGCGTGTCGCCTGCTGGTCGATCGGCACGTTGTCGTCGACGAGACCGAAGACGTGGTTCGGGCCGACGCGGAAACCGTCGTCGAGGAACTCGCCCTCGATTCCGGGGTTGAGGTCGACTTTCGGGAAGCACCCGCGCCGGACGTTCGCTACGGTCCGTACGTCACCGACGCCGACGATCCGCTCGTGGCTGCGCTACGGGCCGGCGTCGAGACGGTCACCGGCGACGACCCAGCCATCGGGTACTTTTCGAGCGTCGGCGACTTCAACTACTTCGGCCATCGCGCCGGTCTTCCAACTGTGATCGTCGGCCCCGACGGCGAGAACATCCACGGGGCCGGCGAGTTCGTCGACACCGACGAGGTCGTCGACGTGGCGCGCATCGTCACCGCCGGCTGTGTCGCCCTGCTGGCCTAACGGTCGCGGTTATTCTGCCGCTCGCGCGCCCGTCCCGGGCCGGTCCGTCTCGGCGAGATCGATCTGGCCGCCAGACATCGGGACGCCGTCGTACGGATCGTCGGCGAGCAGCAGGGAGCCGTCGAGGTCGGCGTAATCGAGCAACGGCGCGAGCTGGCAGCCCGCCGCGATCGCGGCGTTCGACTCGATCATGCAGCCGAGCATGAGTTCAAGCCCGTGCGCGCGGGCGGCGTGGATCATCCGTTTCGCCTCGCGGAGCCCGCCGCATTTCATGAGTTTGATGTTCGCGATATCCGCACGGTCCGCGATCCGAGGCACGTCCGCGAGCGTCACGCAGGACTCGTCGGCCACGATCGGGAGCGCCGAACGCTCGTGGACGAATCGGAGCCCTTCGGGATCTTCGGCCGAAACGGGCTGTTCGACGAACTCGACACCGAAATCGGCGAGCATCTCGATCCGATCGACCGCCTCGTGGGGCGTCCACGCCTCGTTCGCATCCACCCGGATCCGCGCGTCGGGGGCCGCCGTTCGTACTGTGTCGACGATCTCGCGGTCGCGTTCGGTGCCGAGTTTGACCTTCAGGATCGAGTGGCCGGCGTCGACCGCCGCGGTCGTCTTCTCAGCCATTCGGTCCGTACTGTCGAGCCCGATGGTGTAGGAGGTCGACACCGTTTTGTCGGGATCGAGCCCCCAGTAGCGATAGAGTGGAAGATCGAGGCGTTTGCCGACGAGATCGTGGAGTGCGATCGAGACCGCACACCGCGCGGCGGGGTTCGCCCGGACGACCGCCTGCATTCGGCGCTCGATCCGTCCCAGACTGTGGGGATCGTCGACCTCTTCGACGACCGCGAGGAGGTCGGGAAGCACCGCTTCGACGGTGGCTGCGGTCTCGCCGTAATGCGTGGAGGGGGCTGCGGCTCCGATCCCGGTCGTTCCGTCGTCGTCCGTGACGCGCACCACGACGTTTGCGGCGGTCGCCTGGGTCCCGCGGGCGATCGTGAACGGATCGTCGAGGTCGAGCGTCATCCGTTCGAACTCGGTGTCGAGGGTCACAGGATCGCCTCCAGGGCGTCGTCGACGCCGAACCGGATCGGATCGGTCGCCGGGGCGTCGATGGCGTCGGCGTAGTCGGCGACCGCGGCGTGGGCCGCGTCGTCGGTTTCGATACCGCGCGTGTTGAGCGCGCCGGCGACCACGCTGGTCTCGTGAACCGGTTGCGCGAGGTCCTCGTAGCGCTCGACGTAGCTCGAAAGCGGTGGCAGCGACACGTCCTCGTAGCCGTGGATCGCTTCGCGGCCGGCCTCGTGACAGAGGACGAGTTTGTCGGCCATCGCGCCGTGGAGGATGGCACACGTCACGCCTGAATAGGCAGGATGGACGATCGAGCCCTGGCCCTCGATGAAGAGGTAGTCGTGGTCGTCTCCTCGCTCCCGGATCATCTGTTCGACCGCACCGGCAGCGAAATCGCTCACTACGCGGTCGACCGGGAGCCCCCACTGCTCGATCATGATCCCGGTCTGGCCGGTGGGGATGAACCCGCAGTCGACGCCGCGATCACGCGCAGCCTCGTAGAGTTCGCGCGTCGCGGTCATCTTGCCCACCGAGCAGTCGGTGCCCACAGTCAGCACGATCTCGGCGTCGACATCGGCGGCGACTCCCTCACTCACCGTGAGATCGGTGGGTGGTTCCCGGACGTCCCAGAGCTCACAGTCGTGTTCGTCGGCGAGGGAGCGGAACTCCTCGTCCTCGGCGAGGAAGTAGTGGAGGCCCGAAGTGACATTACAGCCGCGTTCGAGGGCTGCTCGGACATCGGGTCGCCACGAATCCTCGAATCCTCCTCCAATGGGCGCGATCCCGACGATCAGTTCGTCACACGACGAGACATCGTCCATCCCGGCGACGATCGGTGCGTCCTGCACGTCGGAGAGGAAGTCGCTGACGCGCTTGCCGGCATTGTCGCGGTCGAGAATGGCGGTGATTTCGGTATCGCCGTACCGAAGAATGCTCACCGCGGTCTTCGCTCGATCAGGGAACTGCTCGTGGGCGAGGAGAACGACACTCATGGCTACCGCGACGCGAACTGACGGCTTAAAATCCTCGTTCGACGAGAGCGCCAGCCTCATCGATCCCAGGGCTGGCGAGCTGCCGAGACCGAACGACTAACATCGAGGTTCCCGTCCGTCCAGCTATGCCATCGGAAGACGATATCCGCGTGTGGCTCGTCGAGCGCGGCTACAACAGCCGTGATCTCATCATCCTGAAATACGCGACGGCCGAGGGCGATCGCGTCTTCCGGCGGGAGCTCGCTGCCCAAGCCATCGATATGGACGGGGTGACTGCCGCGAAGGATGTCTCTCCCGACAACCTCGAAGCTGTGGCGGGGGCCGACGTGAAAGAGCGGTATGCGGACGAAGCGACCCGGATGGCCGACGAACACGATCCCGACGATACGATCTGATCGCCGGCGATTCGAGCGGGTGACCCGAGCGCTTTAGTGTGAATATTGCCTCCTCGGCGGTGTGTACGCACTCACCAATGCGACCGTTCACACCGCGACCGACCGCGGCACGGTCGAGGGCGGCGTGCTCGTCGAGGGCAGCGAGATCAGCGCGGTGGGCGACATCGGTATCCCCGAGGAGGCCGAGGTGCTCGACTGCGACGGGAACCACGTCACACCAGGCCTCGTCGACGCCCACAGCCACGCCGGAATGGCCGAGTGGGGCGAACCCGAGGACGGCGACATCAACGAGCTGACCGATCCGGTGACGCCGCATGTCTCGGCGCTCGATGGGTTCCATCCCCACGACGAGGAGCTCGATCACGCCGTCCGGAGTGGCGTGACGACCGTCAGCGCCCGGATGGGGAGTGCGAACGTGATCGGCGGCGTGATCTGCTCGATGAAAACTCACGGGAATCTCGCCGACGAGATGTTCCTGCGCGAGGACGGGATGAAGGCCGCGATGGGCGAGAACCCCAAACGTGCCCACGGCGAGCAACACGACCGCGAGCCGGCGACCCGCTCGGGCGTCGCAGCCACCCTCCGCGAAGCGCTGATGCGCGCCGAGGACTACAAGAACCGTCGCGAGCACGCCGCCGAGGAGGGCGACCCGTTCGAGCGCGACCTCGGGATGGAGAACCTCGCGCGGGTGCTCGACGGCGACTTGCCCCTCAGAGTCCACGCCCACCGCGCCGACGACATCATGACGGTGTTCCGGATCGCGGCGGAGTTCGACATCAAGGATCTCTCGATCGAGCACGCCACCGAGGGCCACCTGATCGCCGAGGAGTTCGCCGAGCGGAGCGTGCCAGCCATCGTCGGTCCGAGCGCATCGAGCGCGACCAAGTACGAGCTCTCGAACATCACCTTCGAAACCCCCGGATTGCTCCACGAGGCAGGCGTGACCGTTGCGATCCAGACCGATGCGCCCGTACTGCCCCAACAGCATCTCGATGTCTGCGTGGGCCTCGCGGTTCGGGAGGGACTCCCTGCCGACGCCGCGCTCGACACCGTGACGAAGAATCCGGCCGCGATCCTCGGGATCGCCGATCGAGTCGGCACGCTCGAAGCAGGCACCGACGCCGATCTCGCGGTGTGGGACGACGAGTTTTATACGTTCGACTCCACCGCCCGGCACGTCTTCGTCGACGGCGAGCACGTCTTCGACCACGAGCGCGACGCCACGGATCTCCGCGAGGAGTGGGAGCGCTGACTGTGGTTCAGCGAATGACGGTGTTCAGATAAGCGGCGCTGATCGAGGAAACCACGCTGGGTGGGACTGAAAGGGGCGACCGGCTCAGGGAACCCGGACGATGCAAGGACCGCAAGGAGCAACGCGACTGAGGACCGGAGTGAGTCCCGGGACCTGAGCCGGTCGGGGATTTCGAGCCGGTTGCGGTCGCTGTCGGTACCTCAACATCCCCCGCTTATCTGAACACTACCGGTTCGACGGCGCTTTGGACGAAATCGTGTGGGGGACGAGGGGATGTGCGAACACGCTACCTTGCACGGACCACGGAGAACCGCACCGCGCCACACGCCTCCCCAGCCGACTCCTTCGCTCGTTCGCGTCGCTCACTCCGCTCAGTCATCCCTCGCGCGGTGTCGGGCGCTGACGGAGCAGCGCCCAGCACGCGCCATCCACACCGCATCGAGGGCTGGCATTTCATCGATCGTCGGGGTTCCGAAGCGGCTATCCCGGCGGGCGGGCGAGCACGGGTATGCAGGTAACGTTCCTCGGGACGGGCGGCGCGGTCCCGACGACACGGCGCAACACCAGCGGACTTCTCGTCCGGCGCGACGGCGAGCGCCTCCTCTTCGACTGCGGCGAGGGCACCCAGCGCCAGATGATGCGTTTCGGCACCGGGTTTACCGTCTCACACGTCTTCCTCACCCATCTCCACGGCGATCACGTTCTCGGGCTTCCCGGCCTGTGTCAGACCCTCGATTTCAACGACCGCGAGGAGCCGCTCGCGATCCACACGCCACCGGGAACCCGGAGCACGGTCGAGAACCTCGTCGGCGTCACCGGCGCACGCTTGGGTTACCCCATCAGGGTGAGTGACGCCCAGCCGGGCGGCGTTGTGCTCCGGGAGAGCGAGTACGAGGTCCGCGCGTTCGCGACCGACCACCGCACCCAGTCGGTGGGCTACGCGCTAATCGAGGACGACCGCAAAGGACGCTTCGACCGCGAGCACGCCGAAGAGCTCGGCGTTCCCGAGGGCCCGATGTTCTCCCGACTTCACAGGGGCGAGACCGTCGAACTCGACGATGGAACCGTGATCGAACCCGAACAGGTGGTGGGGCCGCCGCGGCCCGGACGACGGGTCGTCTACACCGGCGATACGCGACCGACGGGCGCGACCGTCGAGGCCGCGACCGACGCCGATCTCCTGATCCACGAGGCGACCTTCGCCGACGACCGCGCCGAGCGCGCCGCCCAGACCGGCCACTCGACGGCGATCCAGGCCGCCGAACTCGCCAACCGCGCAGGCGCGAAGCGGCTCGCACTCACCCACATCTCCTCGCGATACGCGGGCGACGCCTCCCAGCTCGACCGCGAGGCGCGCGAGGTCGCCGATGGCGAGGCGCTCGTCGCCGAGGACGGCCAGTCGATCGACGTTCCGTACCCCGAATGATGGGCCCCACCGACCGTGATGGGTCCACCGCTGAAGTCGTCTCTACGACACACCCGAACGTCTGCGCGAACGCGTAATCACCGCGGGCTTCGCCATCGAGGAACTCGCGACGGCGGCAATGAGGAATAACTCCATCTACTCGCGCGAGCGGCGTCGTGCCGTCCGGGTTTCCATCCCGCGGCCGGGATCACTCGCGGAACGCCGGGCGGGGATAGGTTTCCTTCGCCCGTTCGGCGGCGTCGAGGTCGATCCCGATCGTGACGAACGGCTGGTTGCGCGTGGTGCGTGCGAGTACGGCCCCGTCGGGATCGACGATCCATCCCTCACCGCCGAAGACCACCTCCGGCTCCTCGGCGACCGTGACCCGGTTCGACGACGCCACGAACGCACCCGCAACGACGCCGGTCGAACGCCCGCCGGCGCGCCACTTCTCGAGGGTGCGCTGCTCGGTCGCCCGCGGGTTGGCGATGAGGTGTGCGCCGGCATGGCCGTACGCACGCGTTTCCTCGGCGGCCCACAGGTCGGTACAGATGAGAAAGCCGGTCTGTGCGCCGGCACAGTCGACGAGGGCGAACTCACGGTCGCCGCGGTCGTACCACGACGCCTCCCAGAATCCGGGTTCCTCGGGAAGGTAGCGCTTCTCGTGAACCGTCGTCGCGCCGTCGTCGTCGGTCCACCGGACGCCCTCGTTGTATCGTCGCTCCCCGCGGATCGACGGTCGGGACAGCAGCACGGTCGCGGGCGCGAGGTCGTCGAGGCGGTCGATCCACTCCTCATGTGCGTCGGCGGCGCGCTCCCATGCCTCCCCATCGTCGGTCGGGGTCGCGGGGAGCCACGGCGCGAACGGCATCTCGGGCAACACCACGAGATCGCTTCCCTCGTGGGCGACGTGCCCGACCAGCTCTGTCCACGCACGTTCGAAGGCGGTGCGGTCCTCGGGGAGTTCACAGACGGTGACGCGCATCTCATCGCTATGCAGCGACCTCGGACATAAACCCTGTCGTTCGATGGCGATCGGTTCGGGAGGACACGACCGATACGGTTCCGTTCGGCCGGACGAGCGCCGTGTCGTCCCGTTTTTCACCCCGACGGCCGAAGCCGGAACATGACCCGTTTCGACGCCACCACTGCCGACGCCCGCCAAGAACTGTTCGTCGATGCGATCCGTGCCTACACCGAGCGCGACAGCGCGTTCCTGACGATCGAGACCGCAGGGGAAGCCGAGGACGAAGAGGAGGCCGCGAACGAGGGGGCAGAGGGGAGTAGTGAATCCGCGCCGTGGGTCCAGTACGCCAACGGTATGCTCAACCTCGACTGTACCGACGACGAACTCGATCGTCTGAAGTCGCTGTTCGACGAGTTCCCGTCGTTCACCATCGACGAGCTCGCCACGCCGGAGGAGACCGACGGCACCAACGTTCGGGTGACGGCGCGGGCGGACGACGAGCGCGTCGGCGAGTTCGTGGATCGAGTTTTTCGGGAGGTCTACGACCGTCCCGACGAGTACCGTGCGTGGGTCACGGCCGTCTGATCAGTGTGATAGCGCTCTGTCGAAAGCGAATCGGTGGGGAAATCAGGGCGTAGTGGTGGAATCGGGCGACGTGCCGCCGTCGCTTCGGATCGCTGCCACAGGACACAGGGCGATCAGAACGGCAGTCGTTCTTTCGCCTCGTCGGCCATCATGTCGAGTTTGTTCTGAAACTTCTCGACCGAGCGCTCGACGTGCTGGACGCGATCTCTCGGGATACGCCGGACGACATCGTTGTCGTCGTCGTCCTCACCGACCTTCACGAGCCAGTGGTCGTCGAAATACGCGATGTACTCGTTGTCGACGGTGATCTCGATCTGTCCTTCGTCGAGTTTGTCGTAGACGATGGTGGCGCGACCGAGTTCGGGATCGACCATACCGGCGTCATCGGCGGCTGCAAAATAAAGCCGCGGTCTGCGGTCCAGTAGTCAGTTCTCGATGTCCTCGGACCCCACACCGGGCGCGTCGGTGAGATCGACCTCCTCGGGTTCGTCGTGACCGCCGATCAGCACCTCGCCATCCGGGCCCTCGACGTAGACGTCGTCGGCGAACCCGCCCTTGGCGTGGGGGTGCTCCGGCTCGTCGAGCTTTTCGGGTGTCGAGGGGGCCTCGGGAACCCCATCGCGTGGCGCGAACGAACCGAGCGGATCGGCGATGGTGATATCGTAGTGGGAGAAGAACTCGCGATAGCGATCGTAGTGGTCGTCGAGCTCGTCACCGGGGAACTCCATCATCTCGGTCCAGCCGTGGTTGTAGAAATCGAAGTTGGCCTGGATGTGAGTGATCTCGCGGGCCTCGGCCTCGGTGAAACCGGCCTGGAGCGCGGCGGTGTAGCTATCCATCGTGGTGTCGAAAAAGCCATCGAGGTGGTCCTCGCGCTCGTCTGCGTGGGCGGGATCGGCCTTCCCAGTGAACACTCGGGTATGGAGTTTGACCAGTCCGTAGTTGACGATCGACGCGATTCCAGGCGTCGTGAGCGCCTGTTTCGTCGCGAAGTGACGCACGTTCTGGTTGAGCTTCATCGGCCGGTCTTGGGTCGGGAGCCACATCAACGCACCGCCTCGGCCGCTTGTAGGGGCGGCTATGGAGATAGCAATTCACATTACCCCGGGTGTCGAAGCCCGGTTATGGCTGGGTCGTACGTAATCATCGGCGACGGGATCGCGGGGAGCTCCGCGGCGGAGAGCCTTCGGGAGGGCGCGCCCGACGCCGACATCACCGTGATCACCGACGAGGGCGAGGCGCTCTACAACCGCATTCTGATCAAGGAGTTCGCGAAGGGAAAACTACCCGCAGCCCCGATGTCGATCCACGATCCCGACTGGTACGACGAGCGCGACATCGATCTCCAACTCGACACTCACGTCACCGGGATCGACACCGACGGGCACACCCTCCACACACACGAGGGCACGGAGTACAGCTACGACAAACTCCTCGTCGCGACGGGTGGCACACCGGTCCAGCTTCCCGTCGACAACAGCGAGGCCGACGGGGTCCACCACTTCTGGACGTTCGACGACGCCCGCGCGATCAAGGAGCACGCGGACGAGGCCGACACCGGTGTCGTCGTGGGTGCCGGGCTCCTCGGGATCGACTTCGCGGCCATCTGCGGCGCACAGGAGGTCGACGCCCACTACCTGATGCGCGGCGAGTCCTGGTGGCGGTACGCGCTCTCGAAGGACGGTGCCGACATCATCCACGATGCGCTCGAAGAGAACAACGTCACCCCCGTGTTCGACAGCGGCGTCGATCATTTCGAAGTCGACGATTCGGATCACATCACCGCGGCCGTCGATCCGAACGGCGAGACCTACGACAGCGAGTTCGCTGGGGTGGCGATCGGGCTGGATTTCAACCTCGAACTGCTCCAGGGCACCGACATCGAGCGCGACGACGGCGTGGTGGTCGATGAGTACATGCAGACCTCCGTCGAGGACATCTACGCCGCGGGCGACCTCACCCGGTTTTATGACACGATCATCGGCGACTACGCCCAGAACGGCTCGTGGGGCAGCGCGAAAGAGCAGGGTTCGATCGCGGCCCAGAACATGCTCGCGGATGGCGAAGAAGAGGCCTTCCGGTGGGTTTCGTCGTACTCGATCACTCACTTCGACTTCCCCTTCCTTTCGTTTGGCCACCCCACAATCGGCGACGAGCACGCCGAGGCGAAGTTCGGAGACACCGAGTGGCGGCGACTCGCGTTCAAGGACGGCAAGATCGTCGGGGGCGTCCTGATCGGCGATCTCGCTCCCCAGAGCAAGTACAAGAAGCTCGCCCGCGAGGAGCGGCGCGTCGCCGACCAAAAGGACATCCTGATGCGAGAGGAAGTCGGTCTCGACGACCTCGCGCCCGCGCCGGAACAGTAGTCTCTCGACGACGCGGACCACAATCGGTGCGGCGCTCGCCGGAGCGACTGCGGCCGGCACCGAAGGCGTTTTCCTCCGGCCCACCCCACTTTGGATATGGAAGGCGGCAGCGGCGACATGACGCTGGCGTTCGAACTCGCAGCGCTCGAAGCGCTCGCCGACCCAACCGAGGTGGTCTCGGACGCGCGCCGGTGGACCGAATACGTCGGCGTGATCTCCGAGGAACCCACCTACGTCGTCACGAACTTCACCCGGAAACACCGCATCCGCCAGGACTTCTTCTCGGGCCCGCGCGGACGCGCGGAGAGCCTCGACAACGTCAAGCGTCAGTTCGAGACCGAACGCCACGTCTTCGTCGGCACCGAGGACGATGACATCCAGCTCGCCGAGGATGTCGACTGGGAGTATTTGGCGCTCGACGACGCGGCCGACGCCGCCGGGTGGACACTCGCGGCCGACACGCCAGACGAGGACGATCCCGACAGCGACACCGCAACCCGCGACGACTGGCCCTGACACCGATCGCGGTCCGCATGCATTGATTTAATATCCGCCGTGCAGACGGTCGTCGTATGTCACTACGGATCGGGACGGCGCTCCGGGAGGGAGCCCGCCGAACGTTCACGCGCGACGGCCTCGTTCTCGCCGTCGTGTTCGTCGTCATCGGAATCGTCTCGACGATCAGCTTTCTCACGCTTTTGGCGAACGGTATCGATGGGCTGCTCGAACTGATGCGGGCGAACCAGGGAACCGGCGATGCCGAGTTCGCCCTGGAGCAGATCAGGGCGGTCGAATCGGTGGCCGACGCCCTCGACCCGCTCACGCTGCCGGTTTCGTCGGCCGTCGCGTGGCTGCTCGTCGCACTCACCGCTGTCCTTGCGGAGGCGGTCAATATCGTCGCCGTTCGAGCCTTCTTCGCCGATAGCGGCCGTGCGCTCTCCGGTAGCCTCGTTCGGCGGAACCTCCCCCTGGCGACGCTCAACGGTGTCGTCGGCGGGATCATCGTCAACATCGTCGTCGCCATCGGGCTGCTTTTCCTGATCGTTCCGGGGATCTTCTTCGCGATCGCCTTCCTCTTCCTCAGACAGGAGATCGCGATCGAGGATCAGAACTTCGTCGACGCGCTGGCCGACAGCTGGCAGCTCACGAAAGGCAACCGGCTCGAACTGTTCGCGCTCGTGCTGGGTGTGGCGATCCTCGTCGCTATCGTTACACGGGTTCCCCCGCTCCTGTTCGGTACTGTCAGCCCGACCGCGAGCATCCTCGTTTCGATTCTCGTCGGTGGCGTGACGACTGTGTTCGGGACTGCGGTGATAACGCGCGCGTACGCACAGCTCCACGCCGACCGCGCCGCCGTCCAGAATGGCGAGACCGACACCGACGAGTGGGCGGTCTAACGGCGGGGAGCCACGGCGTTTAAGCGCGCGCCGCCCCAACGCTCGATATGGCAGAGCCACGCGTCCCCGGTGGTCGGGGAGCGGATCTCTCGCTGCCCTGCGACGAGTCGGTCGCAATCGCGGACCTCGACATGGGGATGCGGGAGTTCGACTGTGACTGCGGCGAGCGCCACGCCCTCGTGATGGATGTCCATCCGCCGAGCCGGTTCGTCCCCGAGTCGCTCGTCTCCGTGCTCCGCGAGACGATCGAATCCACCGACGGCGACGAGTTCGACACGATCCATCTGATGGGCGTCGTCTTAGAGGAGTTCCCCAAGAAGGTCGTCGCCGAGGATGTCGCCGAAAACAGCGACGTGGGCTACGCGCTCGTCTGGGCTACCGAGTTCGACGCCCGACGACTCCACGAGATCGTGGTCGAACTCATCGTGGAGCTGATGGAACACGCGGTGAGCCACGCCGACGACGACGCGGCAGGCGAGTTCGAGCGCCAGATGCACGAGTTCGATGTCGAGGCGTTCGTCGAGCAGTACCGCCGCGAGCGCGAGTTCGAACGCGAGACCGACACGCCCGTCTGACGCCCGCACGCTGGGCGTGGCGGTGCCGGCTGGCGATTCGTCGAACCCCGCGTCAGACGCCTGTCTGACGCCATGTTATGTGGGTGGAGACCATGGGAAGACGTATGCAACTCCGCCGGGGCGAGTTCGAGCGCATCCGGACGGTGCTCGCGGAGGTCGAACCCGACGAGCCGCTGACCGCACGGGAGATTCACGACCTGCTCGACGAGCGCGACGAGACGCTCGACAGTCCCCACCGGGTGGCCACCGTCCTCGGCCGCCGTGCCGAGGGCGAGGTCGAAGTCATTCGAGATCGTCCGTACCGGTATCGCGTGCTCGACGACACGGCGAACTGACCTGTCGAGCCGACCGGTTCCGGGGCAGTTCCCTCTTTTAGCGAAGCACCGTTCCGTCACAACCAGTAATTGGTGATGCTATTTCTTTATCCAAAACGCGGGCGTAAATATATCCCATTTCATACATATCCTGCCAGCCCTCCAGCCCTCGATTGGCCGTGAGGGTGGCCTCGGTTCGGTGTGGTCGCCTCCCCGTAAGAGGTGGCTCCGACGGCCGCAGAGTGGTACAGGAGCGACTGGCGGAGCGCGTCGGTCCCACATACGAACTCAACTCGACCCAAAGCCACGTACAACAAACACTGTCCGAACCACCGCACTGGCGTACACAGCACCGATAGTAAAAATTCCTATGTAGATAACGTCATCTGCAAAAACCCGACCTGCTACGGCACCAATAAGTATCGCTACAATCATGATAACAAAAACAATGCGGCGATCCGACGCGGCTTCGCGGAGTCTTTGATTCGTGAGTACGCCCGCATCTTGGGCAGCTCCGGCAATTACCTCTATTAGTAGTATCACTATGCCTGTCGGCTGAGTCATCGTTTCGATGAACGTCTCTACATTGATAGGGTCGGTTGCAAGTCATTCTGGGATCGACCGCACGAAGGCGTGCGGTCGAACCGGTAACCGGTTGCAACCGACCCTATGAGAAAGAACACTACAACGGCAGAAAACATAACAGCTATCGTCCATGTTGCGACGGCAGCGAGCGGAGATTTTGGCGACCTGTCTTCAAACATGTCTACACTCATTTCCATCAGTGAATAGACGTTTCTGATTGTTCCCAGCATAGGTTCATCGGAGATAGAGTCGATTCTGAGGCTACGATTCGCTTCGAGCGTAGGATACTACACCCATCACGACAGCGATATCCTGTCAACAGCCACTTGCTTACTGACAGAGGGTAGTTCGATAACCAAGGGGCCAGATATATCACCTGAAGAAGAGAACCGTCCGACACTCGATATGATAAGCCGATCATGGTACTTCCCCGTTCTCTACGTGATAAGTTACCTCTACTATCTCATCGGAACAGCAGTCATCCCCTCGCTCCAGATGCCGCTGATACTGTTGACATCCTCCCCGCCCTGAAGGGCGAGGATTCCCACGCCGGCACCGCACCGCGCTGGTTTGGGAGTTTCAGGTTCGCGGGTGGCCCGTCCTTATCGGGGATTGAACCCATCACGGATCGGACAACCGCCGGGAGTGCCAAGCCCCCGTTACTCCTATCCTCGGAACGACGGTTCCCGTCGTTTCCTCGGGGCTTCCGTCGTTCGTCAGCGGACTCGGAGGTACTTTTTGGACTGCACCGCCCCACCACCTCCGGCGAAGGGTGTTCGCTGAGTGCGGTGGGTTGTCGAAGATTGTCCGATTGTCCCGGTATGGGCGCGGACGTGCCGCGTTCGATACAGCGAGATAGTCGCCGAGGAGAACTAAAACTTGCGGTATCAGCGGTTGTGGAAGGCCACGAGGGAGCGGACGGCGCGTATCCCC
>Ga0136574_100587_pt1 | contig 13149 bp, 10 predicted proteins | sample AntDeeMetagen134_FD_101383 | JGI IMG/M metagenome (GOLD analysis project Ga0136574, IMG submission 101383) | Saline lake microbial communities from Deep lake, Antarctica - Metagenome #134 | ecosystem: Environmental > Aquatic > Non-marine Saline and Alkaline > Saline | place: Antarctica: Deep lake...
CACGAGGTCGACGACTCGATCACGGGTTGTTCGAACTGTATGCGGTGTGACGACGCCTGTCCCTCCTCCGTCCCACTAAGCCAGATGCACAACACCGCTCGCGGCGAGTACGTCGAAGAGCAGCGCTTCGGGCACGAGACGCTCGCTGCGCTTCGGCGAGGCGAACCCCGCGAAGCGCTCGAAATCGTTCGAGACGGGACGGACGGACTCGTCGAGCGCCTTCGAAACCGCGTCCTCGCGAACTACCACACGTCGGCGTGGCTCGCCTCGAAGGCCCCGAGAGTGGCGACTCGCACGATGAACTTCGGCCCCGCGCGCTGGCTGATGGAGAAAACACTCGGCGTCACCAAAGAGCGCGATTTTCCCGCCTTCGCCGAGCAAACCTTCCGGGAGTGGTGGGTCGAGCGCGGCGGCGCACACGTCGAGAACCCCGACAAACGGGTTGCGTACTTCCACGGCTGTTACTCGAACTTCAATACGCCCGAGGTCGCAAAGGCGATGGTCCACGTGTTCGAGGAGTTCGGGTACGAAGTCTTGGTTCCGCCACAGAAATGCTCGGGCACGCCGATGTTCGCCAACGGAATGCTCACGGACGCGCGCCGACACGCCGAAACCAACGTCGAGAACCTCGCGGCGGCGATCGACGGCGGGGCCGACGTGATCGCCTCCTGCACTTCGTGTTCGATGGCGCTGCGCCAGGAGTACCCCGAACTGTTCGATCTCGACGGGATCGAGGACGTCGCCGCCAACACCTACGAGGCCGTCGAGTATCTCCGCCTCCACGAGGACCTGGAGGACGAACTCGACGAAGCCGAGGTCGACGCGGGCGAGTTCGCCTACCACGCGCCGTGTCACGCCCGAAATCAGGGGCTCGACCGCCAGGCAGTCGAGCTGTTTTCCGACCTCGATGGGGCCGAAATCGAGGACGTCGGCGACTCGTGTTCGGGAATTTCGGGGACGTATGGCTGGAAGGAAGAGAAGTACGACTACTCGATGGAAATCGGCGAGGAGATGTTCGAGCACATGGAGAGCGCCGACGGCGAGACCGGGATGACCGAGTGTCCGACCTGCGCGATGCAGATGGAACACGGTACGGACTATGACATCCGCCACCCGCTCGAACTCTTAGCGGAAGCGTTGGTCGACGACACGGCGTCCGCAGGCTGATCCGACTTTTTGACTGCTATCGCCACGACCGACGCACCGTTTTTCCGTGACTGACGGAGTGAAGTGGAGTGGTCCCCTATCGAGAACGTGTCCGTAACAACCGACGTGCTCGTGATCGGCGGCGGGGCCACCGGCGTCGGCGTCGCGCGCGACCTCGCCATGCGCGGGGTCGATGTCGTGCTCGCCGAACGCGACGGCCTCTCCGGCGGGACCACCGGCCGATCGCACGGTCTGCTCCACAGCGGAGCGCGCTACGCCGAGGCCGACCCCGACGGGGCCGCAGCGTGCATCGCCGAGAACCGCGTGCTCCGGGAGATCGCTGGCGACTGCCTCCGCGACACCGGCGGCTACTTCGTCCAGCTCGCGGGCGACGATCCCGACTACTTCGCGGCCAAGCGCGACGCGTGCCGTGACCTCGGGATCGATATCAACGTTCGATCCGGGACGGCGGCACGCGAGGCCCTCCCGGAACTCTCGCCCACAGTCGAGCGCGTCATGCGGGTTCCCGACGCCGTGGCGTACCCATCGCGGCTGGTCGCCGCGACTGCCCGGAGCGCCCGCGATCACGGGGCTGCGATCCACACCGACGCCCCCGTAACCGATCTCCACGGCGACACCGACACGGCCGCGGGCGGGGCGATCACTGCCGCGACAGTCGGCGGGACGCTCGACGACCGGATCGCGGCCGAGCACGTCGTGAACGCCACGGGTGCGTGGGCCAGCGAGTGTGCCGCTCTCGCGGGGATCGACCTGGAGATGAACCCGACGCGCGGCGTCATGGTCGCGGTCGAGGACGAGGGGCTCGACACCGTGCTCAACCGCTGCCGTGAGCCAGCCGACGGCGACATCGTGGTGCCCCATGGAAACCAGGTCGTGCTCGGCACCACCAGCGTCGCGGTTGAGGGCCCGGACGAGTACCCACAGCCGAAACGCGCGGTCGAGCGGATGATCGACGAGTGTGCTGCAATGCTGCCGGCGCTCGACGGCCGCGAGCCCGCACGCACTTACTGGGGCGTCAGGCCGCTCTACGATCCTGCGGCGACGGGCGAGGATGCACGTGCCATCTCGCGGGATTTCTTCCTGCTGGATCACGAGGAGCGCGACGACATCGGCGGACTCACTAGCATTGTCGGCGGGAAACTCACCACCCACCGGCGGATGGCCGAGGCGGTCGCGGATCACGTTTGCGCACGGTTGGGCGTCGACGCCGCGTGTCGGACCGCCGACGAACCGCTGCCGGACCACGACGATCCGGCCGCACTCGACGAACTGGTCCGGGAGTTCGACGCCGGTTCGCCCGCCGATGCGGACGTGACCGGTGTGTGAGCCGGCGGGACACCCGCTTTGCCGGCGACGAACCCGCACATTGACACCACCGGGACCGAAACAGCCGGTATGACGACGCTCGAAATCGTCGGCGGGCGCGTGCTCCGACCGGACATGACCGTCGAACGCGCGGACGTGCTCGCCGATCAGGAGACCGGCGAGATCCTCGCGGTCGGCGACATCCCCGCGGGCGACGAATCGCTCGACGCCACCGACGGCCTCGTGATTCCGGGGCTTGTGAACGCTCACACTCACGTCGCAATGGCACTCCTCCGTGGGTACGCCGACGACAAGCCACTCGGCGACTGGCTCCGTGAGGACATCTGGCCGGTTGAGGGCGTCCTCGAACCCGAAGACGTTCGTGCAGGAGCCGAACTCGGCGTGGTGGAGATGATCCGGTCGGGAACCACGGGCTTCTGCGATATGTACTTCGACGTGGGCGAGATCGTCGCGGCCGTCGATCGCGCGGGCCTCCGGGCCCGAGTCGGTCACGGGACCGTCACCGTTGGGAAGGACGAGGCAGCGGCCCGCAAGGATCTCGAAGAGGGACTCCGGGTGGCCCAGGAGTACGACGGCGCGGCCGACGGTCGAATCTCGACCGCGTTCATGCCCCACAGCCTCACGACCGTCGACGGCGAGGAGCTCGATGAGTTCGTTCCCCGGGCGCGCGAGGTGGGTGTCCCGATCCACGTCCATGCGAACGAGACAAAGGAGGAGGTCGAACCGATCGTCGACGAACACGACGAACGGCCGCTCGAATACGCCACGGAACACGGGCTACTCGAAGACCGCGACTTCATCGCCCACGGCACCCACTGCGACGAAAGCGAGATCGCGTTGCTCGCCGAGCGCGGCGCTGGCGTGGTCCACTGTCCGGCCTCGAACATGAAGCTCGCGAGCGGGATCGCGCCGGTCCAGACGATGCTCGATGCGGGCGTCGCGGTGGGAATCGGCACCGACGGCGCGGCCTCGAACAACGACCTCTCGATGTTCGACGAACTCCGCGACGCCGCCATGGTCGGCAAGCTCGCCGCCGGGGACGCGAGCGCGGTCGACGCCCCGACGGCGTTCGGGATGGCCACAGTAGGAAGCGCCGCGGTCGCGGGCTTCGACTCCGGACGAATTGCCGAGGGGATGAACGCCGACCTCGCCGTGGTCGACCTCGACCGAGCCCACCTCACGCCGCACCACGATCTCGTGAGCCACCTCGTCTACGCTGCCAACGCGGCCGACGTGCGCCACACGGTCTGCGATGGTGAGGTTCTCATGCGCGACCGCGAGGTGCTGACGCTCGATGCCGATACGGTCCGCGAGACGGCCGAACAGCGGGCACGGGCGGCCGTCGAGCGCGCAGAGTCCTGACTACTCCTCGCCAGCGAGTAGATAGGCGACGACGCTCGCGAGGCCCGACAGCACTGCGACCACCCCGAAGCCCGGCCCCGCGCCGGTGCTCGTTTCTGTCTCGGTCTTCGTTCCGGTCTCGGCACTCTCCCCGCTCGCCGCTGTCCCGTTCGCTCCACCCGTCCCGTTCGCATCGTTCGCAGCGCTACCGTTCGCTTCGGTTCCCGGTGCCGTTCCGGTCGTTGCATCCGTCCTCTCGGCTGTTCCGTTCACGCTCGCGCTCGCGGTCGCGTTTTCGGCTGTTTCCATCGATTCACCGGACGAGACGAGTTTGTGGACCGCGCCGCCGAGATCACCACCAGCCGTCAGGGCGTAGAGTTCGCCAGCGTCGTCCCGACCGATGTCGATGAGGTAGCCACCGAGTTCGCCGGCGTCAGCGCCGGCGATTTCGAGTTTCTCGAATGCCCAAAGTCCGTCTTCGCTAGGCGTGGCGGCGAACAGCGAGCCCTGCGGGCTGCCGTCCTGGCTGTAATCGCCGAAAACATATCTACCGGCGAGCGCGTCGATCGCGCCATCGTAGACGTACCCGCCGATGACGGAAATGCCGATGGTCTCGCCGTCGCGGCTGTGGGGGTACTCGATCACGGGGTCGCGGAGCGGTTCGCCGCCGCGGACGTTCTGCGGTGTCGTGTCGGGACACTCAGCCGACCCCTCGCCCGTACTGAAACAGTGCGTGCCCTCCCTGACGTTCCAGCCGTAGTTGCCGCCTTCCACGACTCGATCGACCTCCTCGTAGCGATTCTGGCCGACATCGCCGACGTACAGGGTGCCATCGCTGAACCCCATCCGCCACGGGTTCCGGAACCCCCACGCGAACTGCTCGTCCAGTCCGTCCTCGCCCACCAGCGGGTTGTCGTCGGGGATTCCGTACGGCTTGTCTCCCGCCCGGCTGTCGATGTCGATCCGGAGGATGCTCCCGAGGAAGTTCTCGGTCACGTCCTGGCCGTTGCCGCCGTCGTTCGCGTCGTACCAGTCCTCGACGTGGCCGGTGCCGACATCGTTGGCCGCACCGCCGTCGCCGAACGGCACGTAGAGGTAGCCGTCGGGACCGAACCCGAGCGCGCCCGCGTTGTGGTTGCTCTGGGGTTCGGGGACTTCGAGCAGCCGACGCTCGGAGTTGGGTCGCGCCGCGGTCCGGTCGCCGTTCGCACGGAACTCCGCGAGTACCGCTGTGTGGGAGTGCGTATCCGGGATCTCGTCGGTCGGTGGCGCGCTGTAGCGCAGGTAGAACCGCCCGTTCGTCCCGAAATCAGGATGGAATGCGAGCCCGAGCAACCCCTGTTCGCCCTCGACGGCGGCCATCCGATCGCTGATGTCGATGAACGGCTCCTCACGCCGGCCGTCCGAGCCGACGACGTAGATCTGTCCCGGGCGATCGACCACGAACCGCCGGTCGTCGCCAGAGGGTGTCGCGAAATCGATCGGCATCTCGAACCCCTCGGCGACGGGTTCGAGTGCGACGGTCGGCCCTGTCGGAACGGGACCGGCGTCCTGTGCGGTCGCGCTTGCGGTGGTAGAATCGTAGCCAACCACTCCGGCGACCACGCTGGCCGCGGTCGTGCGGAGCAGTCGGCGACGGGTCACCGCCGAACAGTCCCGCTCGGCAGTGTCAGCCGCCGTCGCTGTCGTGGTATTCACTATCGATACCGAGTGGTCGTTCGACCAAAGGCCTACCGCAAACCAGTCAACGATGCCCTGCGAACGCGCCCGCTATCGATCCACGAGGCGGCGTGCAGCGACACCCGCCAGCCCGGCGAGGGCGGCAAGGACCCCGAATCCGGGGCCGTCGGTATTGCTCGTTTCGTCCGGGTTCGTTTCGCCCGGCATCGATTCCGCCGATGGCGTCGAGGTCGCGTTCGTCCCGACGGTCGTCGTCGGGGTTGTTTCCGTTGCCATAGCAGTCGTTTCGGCCGCCTCGGTTTCCGTGGCAGTTGTTTCGGTCGCCGATCCGGCTGTTCCGGTCGGTGTTTCACGCATTGTCTCCGTCGCTGACGAGTCGGTCGATCCGGCCGTCGTTTCGGCTGTGCCAGTCGTCGCTCCGGTGGTCGTTCCGTTGGTCGCCGTAGTCGTGTTTCCGGTCGTCCTTCCCGGTTCGTCGGCCGAGACGAGCTTGTGGACCGCGCCACCGAGGTCGCCGGCAGAGGTCAGCGCGTAGAGTTCGCCAGCGTCGTCCCGACCGATGTCGATGAGGTAGCCGCCGAGCTCGCCGTCGTCCGCGCCGGCGATTTCGAGTTTTTCGAACTCCCAGAGACACTCCTCGCTGGGCGTGGCAGCGAACAGCGAGCCTTGTGGACTTCCCTCCTGGCTGTAATCGCCGAAAACATATTGGCCGCCCAGTGCGTCGACTGCGCCGTCGTAGACGTAGCCACCGATGACCGAGAGGCCGATGGGCTCGCCGTCGCGGGCGTGTGGATACTCGATCACGGGGTCGCGGAGGGGTTCGCCGCCGCGGACATCCGGCGGTGTCGAATCGGGGCACTCGGCCGGAATCCTCCCCGGGTTCGCGGTGCTGTAACAGTGGGTTCCTTCCTTCACGTTCCAGCCGTAGTTGCCGCCTCTCACGACCCGATCAACCTCCTCGTAGCGGCTCTGCCCGACATCCGCGACGTAGAGCTCCCCGTTGGAAAACCCCATCCGCCAGGGGTTCCGAAAGCCCCACGCGTAGTGTTCGTCGAGGCCCGCCTCACCCACCAGCGGGTTGTCGTCGGGGATCGCGTAGGGTGTCTCTCCGTCCGCCCCGTCGATGTCGATCCGAAGGATCGATCCCCGCAAGTTTTCACCGACGTCCTGGCCGTTACCGCCCTCGTTCGCCGCGTACCAGTCGGCGGCATGGCCGGGGCCGGTGTCCCTCGGTCCGCCACCATCACCGTACGAGGCGTAGAGATAGCCGTCAGGACCGAACGCGAGCGCGCCGCCGTTGTGGAACTTCGTGGGTTCGTCGACCGCCAGCAGAACCTGCTCGGAGTCGGCGACCACGCCGGTCACGTCCTCGGTCGCCCGGAACTCCGAGAGGATTTCGGTGTGTGTGAACTCGTCGGGCGCGTCCTCGGCCAGCGGCGCGCTGTATCGCAGGAAGAAGCGTCGGTTCTCGTCGAAATCGGGATGGAACGCGAGCCCGAGCAACCCCCGCTCGCCGGTGCGTTCGGCGAGGCGGTCGCTGACATCGAGGAACGGCTCCCCGCGCCCGCCGCCCGACGCGACGGTGTACACCTGACCGGGGAGATCGACAACGAACTGGCGGTCGTCGCCGGGCGGGAATGCGAAATCGGTCGGCACCTGGAACCCGCCGGCGACGGTTTCGAGCGCGACGGTCGGTCCCTGCGGAACGGGACCGCCCGCGCTTTCGGGGGATTCGGTCGTGGTGTCGGTTTCGGCCCCTGATCCCTCACCAACACTGATCGTCCCCCGCATCGTTCCGCTGTGTGGCTCGCAGATGTACTCGGCCATCGCCTCGCGCGCGGTGAACTCGAAGGTCTGAGTTGCGCCCGCCTCACTCAGTACCTCGGTGCGTTCGAGCGTCGCGTCGTCGCCGTCGAGCAGCGCGAAGTTGTGCCCCATCCCATCGAGATTCTCCCAGATCACGCGGTAATCGGTTCCCGGTTCGAGATTTAGCGTGGGGTTCGTCTCGCCCGCGATGCCGTCAGGCGCGCGCCCCTGCCAGCCGGCGATCTTCCCGCCAAGTCCGATTTCTTCGGGCTCCGACTGGGCCGCAGCGCTGCCGAGCCCGCCGATGCCCGCGAGCGCGCCGACGGCGGTCGCCCCGAGGAACCGGCGGCGGGACGCCCGGAACCGCTCCCGTGTGCGTGGATCACCTGTCATCGTATTCACAGCGCCGTTGGATGACGGAAAGCAACGGTCGTCCGAGTAAAGCCCTGACGGACTCGCCCGGCGCAGCCGCCGAACACCACAGGGCGCTGTGTCCGTCATCCAGTCGATGTCCGCGTTTCCGCACCGTACCGACTCGCGAGTTGGATGCGGTCGGAGCGGCCGCCGTCCCAGTAGAGCCGCACCACCTGGCTGCGGGACGCCTCGACCGCGACCGCCTCGCCCGCGCTCACCTCACGGTTCCACGACGGATGCCGGCTGTACCCGTCGACGGTCACGACGAGCGCCGCCCCATCGACCGACTCGCCGTCGACATGGGTGATCCGGACGTGCGTCTCGTTGGTCTGGCGGAACGACCACTCGCCGTCCGGGGGATCGACCCGGTTTGCCGGGACGTTCACCGCGATGACGACGCCGACGACGATCACCACCACGAGCGTGACGACGAGCACGATCCCGATGATGTTCAGGAGCCGATCGCCCTCCTCAGCCATGTGTTTTCACGTGTTCTGTGGGGCACGTTCGACAGCCAAGGAGAAAAAGATCGGCCTCCGGGTGATGACGAGTGCGACCGGGGTCCGGTATCGTTTTGATGCGTAGCCGAACACTACCGTACTCGCAACCACGAACCGCTTCGGCTATCGTCCGCGAAAAGGGTCTGCGGACTACGCTTCCGCGAGTAGCGAGGGACGCTCGCGTCTCTCGGAACGCTCGCGCGGTCTAAGACTGCGCGAGCGTCTCGTCGTACTCGCCGTCGTCGACTCGATCGTCGAAAGTGCGTGCGTCCTCGCCGTCGATGGTCACACCGAGCGTGACGCAGGTGCCGGCGACCTCCTTCGCAGCGTTCGCGGTGTCGTAGGCGAGCAGGTCGGACTGTTTCTGCTCGGCGATCTGTCTGACCTGATCGACCGAGAGGTCGGCGACGAAGTTCTTCTGAGGCTCGCCGGAGCCGGTCTCGAAACCGGCCTCGTCCTTGACGAGCGCCGCGGTCGGCGGGACGCCCACCTCGATTTCGAACGCGCCGTCGTCCTCGTACTCGACGGTGACGGGGACTTCGGTGCCGTCGAACGCTTCGGTTCGGTCGTTGATCTCGCTCACTACCGCCTGCACGTCCACCGGCGTCGGCCCGAGCTCCGGGCCGAGCGGCGGCCCCGGATCGGCCTCCCCGCCGGGAACGAGGACTTCGATGGTTCCAGCCATGCTTCCGGAAACCGCCGCCGCGAGGTTAAGGATTGCCTTTCGACGCGAATCCAGCCAACCGATACACAACGTTCATGCTGACACGCTGTGGCTGTTACACTAGTGACGGGGATTCTTGGTGGCACGGTCACCGGTGCATCGTTCCGGGCGATGACCGATGCGATGCAGCACGAGCCGTGGTACGTGACCGAGCAGTTCGAACACGGGGACTGTGGCCTTGCGCTGGTCCACCACGGCGAGACGGACCCGTTAGGGCGAGCGTCATGGGAGGGGTCCGACCGTGCCGGCGTCGTCCACGGCGCGCTCGTCGGCCGTGAGCACACGTAGGCAACCAGGGCGTTGGTCGATCGCGTGCTCGATGCGCCTCGCGAGACGCTCCGAGAGGTCGACGGAGCGTTCGCGCTCGCGTGCGCCGATTTCGACGAAGAGCGGTTCGTACTGGCAACCGACAAACTCGGGAGCCGACCGTGCTACTACGCGATCGACGACGGACTGGTGTTCGGATCGTCGGTGGGCGCGCTGCTCCCCCACATCGACGATCCGGCGGTGAACGAACAGGGGGTCAGCGACCTGCTGTTGATGGGGAACCTGTGGGGCGAGAAGACGCTCGTGGAGGGCGTGCGCGCGCTTCCACCCGCAACGGTGCTCGACTACGCTGACGGCGAGGCGACCATCGAGCGCTACTGGAAACCGGACTACGAATCCGCGCCGACCGACGGCTACATCGACGACCTGATCGATGTTTATCGGGAGGCGATGACCGACGCCGCGACCACGATGGACGGTGATGTCGGCGTGTGGCTTTCGGGCGGTCTCGACAGCCGGACGCTGGCTGACGAGTTGGAACGACACGCCGACTCGTTCGACTCGTTGACCGCCTACACCTACGACGCGAACCCGCGCGGCGGCGGGAACGCCGAACTCGCCGGCGCGGTCGCGTCGTGTCTCGACATGGGGATCGAGGAGATCGAACTCACGCCCGACCGGTTTCTCCCGGTGATGGACGAGGTCATCGATCGCACCGACGGGATGGTAAGCTGGGCGACGTTGGCCACCCTCTCGGCCACGTTCAACCTGCGCGACGACCCCGATGTCGTGCTCGAAGCCGCGGGACTGGGCGAGCTGATGGGCCATCACCTCCGGCGCGACCACCTCGAAGACTGCGATTCGGCCGTCGTTTCGATGTACCGGAGCGAGCCCGCGACGAGCCGAGACACCGTCCGCACGCTCATGACGGCCGACGTCGATCCGCTCGACTCGTTTCGCGCAGTAGCCGCCGGCAGCGACGAATCACGCCTGAAAAACGTGATCCTCGACGCTCACTTCGGCAACTACTACGCACGGGACACCTACGCGAGCAACCGGATCGCTCGAACCCGAGCCGGCGTCCGTGTCCCCTTCGCCCACGGAGAGCTCTTGGAACACGCCGCTCGGCTTCCAACCGCCTACCGGATGGGAACGATTCCGCTGACCCGCGGCTACGTTCCCCACGGCGTGACGAAACCAAAACTCCACCTGGCGCGTGCGGCCGGGTCCGGGCTGGCGTCGGTCCGCTACGAGCGCACCGGGATCGCCCCGAAACACCCGTATCCGCTGCACGTCGCGGGGTTCGTCGCCACTACGTCGCTGGATCGGCTCGGCTCGGCGACTGCCTACGGCGGCCAGCGCCTCGCTGACGCGTGGTACCGCGAGCACGCCGGCTTGCGCGAGCGCTGTGACGACCTGCTCCGCGCCGCCTGCGACCGCCCGTTTCTCGACGGCGCAGCGATACGGCGGCTGCGCCGCGAACACCTCGCTGGCGAGGCAAATCACATGACGGACGTGCTTTCATCGGTGACGACGCTCGAATCGTGGCTCCAGCGACACCTCGACTGAGCGCTGAGGACGAGCCAGCGGGGTGGCCAATAGCGTCGACGACATACTATTGGCGACACCGGAAGGAAGGACTTTTCGACGCCCACCGTCCAGCAGTATCCGATGGGACTCGAAGGGGAGATCGAGGAGCTCCGCGAGGAGATCACGGAGACCCCGTACAACAAATCGACCGAGGCCCACATCGGCCGGTTGAAATCGAAGCTCGCCGAGAAAAAGGAGAAGCTCGAAAATCAGAGTTCGGCGGGCGGCGGCCAGGGCTACTCGGTCGAACAGACCGGCGACGCCACCGTGGCACTCGTCGGCATGCCGAGCGCCGGCAAATCCACCCTCCTGAACGCCCTCACGAACGCCGAGAGCGAGGTGGGGGCCTACGAGTTTACGACCCTCGACGTGAACCCTGGTATGCTGAAACACAAGGGCGCGAACATCCAACTCCTCGACGTACCGGGCCTGATCGCGGGCGCGGCGGGCGGCCGGGGTGACGGTCAGGAGGTGCTCTCGGTGATTCGGACCGCGGACCTCGTGGTGTACGTGCTCTCGGTGTTCGAGATCGAGGCGTACACCAAACTCAGCGAGGAGCTCTACCAGAACAAGGTTCGACTCGACACCCGCCCCCCGAAGGTCCGGATCACGCCGAAGGGGAAAGGTGGGATCGATATCACTCTCGCACCCGAGGTCGCACTCGACGAGAACACCGTTCGGGAGGTGCTCCGCGAGCGCGACTACGTCAACGCCGATGTCGCGGTGAGCGAGGCGGTCGACATCGATCGCCTGCTGGACGGCGTACTCGACAATCGGGTGTATCTCCCCTCGCTCGTCACAGTCAACAAGGCCGATCTGATCGAGCCCGACTACCTCGACACCGTGAACGCCGACCTCCGCGACCACGACATCGATCCCGACGACGCGATCTTCATCAGCGCCGAGGCCGAGAAAGGGCTCGACACGCTCCGTGAGCGGATCTGGCAGCAGCTCGATCTCATCCGGATTTACATGGACAAACCCGGCCGCGGGACGGATTACGAGGACCCGCTGCTGCTCCATGCGGGCCAAACAGTGGGGGATGCCTGTGAGAAACTCGGCGGCGAACTCGAAGACCGATTCCGGTTCGGCCGGCTGTCGGGGCCGAGCGCGAAACACGACGACCAGCAGGTGGGCGAAGACCACGAACTCGCAGACGAGGACGTGCTCCGGATCGTCGCCCGCCGGTGATGGCCGGTGTGTCCGCCCTGCCCGTCTCCTCGACCGCCCCACGCCGCCGACTCCTGGCCCTTCTCGCGCTCGGCCTCGTCCCGTGGACCGTGCTCGTCGGGAGCGGGGTGACGCTACTCTTTCCGTTCGGGCTCGTCAACGCGGACCCGCTCCATCTCACCCTGCTCGACGACTATCTCCGGTTCGCGCGCGGGTTCGCGGCGCTACCGAGATATCTTCAGGCGTGGCCGGTGAGTGTGGGATGCTATCTCGCCGCGCTCGCGAGCGCCCTCACTGGCGTCGTGTGGCGCGAGGACCCGCGCGTGACCGGCGGGCTGGTCGTCCTCACAGGGCTGAGCCACGCCACCGTCGCCGTCGGTCTCTCACGGGGGATCGGTCGCCTCGCGCTTCCGGTCGGGCCGGTGCTCGCGTTTGCGATCGTGTGGTGGTGGTACTGGCCGGCCGTGCGGCGTCGTTGATCCGCCCTTCGATCGACCGTTCCGAAGAACAAACACGCTTCGACCAAGTATAATACGAACCGAGCTCTCCAGCGTGTATGAGTGGTCACGTTCGATCGATCCACATCGCCAACGAGCAGGGGATCAAGCCGGAGTCGGTTGAGGCGGTCGAAGCCGTCGCCGACGCCGGACTCCGTGGTGATCGATATTTCAACGATGCGGGCACGTTCGCCGAACGAACGGGCGGTGATCTCACGCTCATCGAGAACGAGGCCCTCGCGGCCGTCGAGCGTGACGACGGAATCGAACTCGAACCGGGAGCGCACCGCCGGAACATTACTACCGAGAACGTTCGACTCAATCACTACGTGAATCGCCGGTTCCGCGTCGGCAAGGCGACGTGTCTCGGACTCGAACTCTGCGAGCCGTGTTCGTACCTGGAACAGCATCTCGGAACGCCGGGGGTCCGCGAGGCGCTCGTCCATCGCGGCGGCCTCCGCTGTCGCATCGTCACAACCGGCCGGATCCACGCCGGCGACACCATCGAACCGATGGAAGAAGAATCCGTGGAAAACGATGGATAAAAGCCCGCAGAACACCGGAGTCTAACCATGACTGACCGGGTGGTCGGTCGGCTTCGTGATCAGGCAACCGTCGAGCAGCGCGTCGCGGCTGGGGATGCACCCGACTGGGTCGCCGCCCACTG
>Ga0136574_100595_pt1 | contig 13069 bp, 14 predicted proteins | sample AntDeeMetagen134_FD_101383 | JGI IMG/M metagenome (GOLD analysis project Ga0136574, IMG submission 101383) | Saline lake microbial communities from Deep lake, Antarctica - Metagenome #134 | ecosystem: Environmental > Aquatic > Non-marine Saline and Alkaline > Saline | place: Antarctica: Deep lake...
ATCCGGGCGTCTGTCTCGCGACCTCGGGACCGGGGGCGACGAACCTCGTGACCGGGCTCGCGGACGCTTCGCTCGACTCGGACCCGATGATCGCGCTCACGGGCCAGGTCCCGTCCTCAATGGTGGGCTCGGACGCCTTCCAGGAGGCCGACACCACCGGGATCACGAGTCCCGTGACGAAGGCGAACTACTTCGCGGGCGATGCCGACACCGTGGGCGACACAGTAGGAGAAGCGTTCGCGCTCGCCGACGAGGGCCGCCAAGGGCCGACGCTCGTCGATCTCCCGAAGGACGTGACGAACGGCGCGACCGAACAGGAGCCTACCGCAGGACGAACGCCCGAGACCTACGATCCGCCCGAGCGCGCCGACACGGTGGCGATCGAAACGGCCGCCGACGCGATCGCCAGCGCCGAGCGACCCGTGATCCTCGCTGGCGGCGGCGTCATCAAAGCCGAGGCGTGCGACAAACTCCGGGAGTTCGCCACCGAGTACGGCGTGCCCGTGGTGACGACGATGCCCGCGGTCGGCGCGTTTCCCGAAGATAGCGACCTCGCGATGGAGATGGCCGGAATGCACGGCACGGGCTATGCGAACATGGCGATCACCCACTGTGACGTGCTGTTCGCGATCGGCACCCGCTTCGACGACCGGCTGACCGGCGGGGTCGAAACGTTCGCCCCCGAGGCCGAGATCGTCCACGCCGACATCGATCCCGCCGAAATCTCGAAAAATGTCCACGCCGACTACCCGCTGCTCGGCGACGCCGGCACGGTGATCGACCAGGTCCACGACGCGCTCGACGAGGAGCGAGACACGGACATGGCGGCGACCGGCGAGCGCTGGGAGGACTGGCGCGAGCGGTGTCTGGAGTGGAAATCGGAGTATCCGATGGACTACGCCGCGCCCGATGACGCACCGCTGAAACCCCAGTTCGTGGTCGAAACCGTGGATGCGGCGACGGCCGACGACACCATCGTGACGACGGGCGTCGGCCAGCACCAGATGTGGGCGGTCCAGTACTGGACGTACACCCAGCCCCGGACGTGGGTCTCCTCGCACGGGTTGGGGACGATGGGGTACGGACTGCCCTCCGCCATCGGCGCGCGCTTCGCGGCCGACGACGACCAATCGGTGGTTTGTTTCGACGGCGACGGCTCCTTTTTGATGACGCTTCAGGAGCTCGCGGTCGCCGCCAGGGAGAACCTCGACATCACCGTTTTCGTGCTGAACAACGAGGCGGTCGGAATGGTGCGCCAGTGGCAGGACGGCTTTTTCGAGGGCCGGCGGATGGCCTCCGAGTACCCGTGGGTGCCCGATTTCGCGACGATCGCCGAGGCGTTCGGCGCGCGCGGGTACACTATCGACGCGACCGACGGGGCGAGCGAGGTCGAGGACATCGTGAGCGAGGCGCTCGGCTACGACGGGCCATCGGTCGTGGACGCCCACATCGACCCGACCGAGAACGTCTACCCGATGGTGCCGAGCGGCGGTGCGAACGGCGAGTTCGTCCTCGCGGAGGAACAGCTATGACGGAGGGATTGCAGGGACCGGCCCCAGACGAGCGCCCGCAGCCGTCGGGGCGACGCAACGCCCAGGGCATCCGGATCGATCCCGCGGTCGCCGCCGAACCCGAGCCACGGCGCACAGTCCTGTCGGCACTGGTCGAGAACGAACCAGGCGTGCTGGCGACGATCTCCGGACTCGTCTCGCGCCGGCAGTTCAACATCGAATCCCTGACCGTGGGAACGACCACGAACCCCGAAACATCCCGAGTCACGCTGGTGATCGAGGAGCCAGACCCCGGCGTCCGTCAGGTCGAAAAGCAGCTCGACAAGGTGATCAACGTGATCTCGGTGCGCGAGCTGGGCGATGACGCCGTGCGCCGCGAGCTCGTGGTCCTGAATGTCCACGGCGAGGAGCCCGACAAAGTCAACGCCGTCACCGATATGTACGACGGGGAGACGCTTGACGCCGGGCCTCGAACGATTACGGTGCAGATCACCGGTGATGAACAGAAGGTGGACGACGCGATCGACGCCTTCCAGCAGTTCGGGATCCGCGAGCTCGCTCGGACTGGTCAGACCGCGCTCGCGCGTGGCGAGGAGTGGACGACCCACGCCGAAGAGGAACGCTACGAACGAATGCAGACACAATCATGACAGAACACGCGACGATCTACTACGACGACGACGCCGACAGCACCGCCATCGACGACAAAACGGTAGCCGTGATGGGGTACGGCTCCCAGGGCCACGCCCACGCCCAGAACCTCGCCGAGAGCAGGGTCGAGGTGGTCGTGGGGCTCCGCGAGGGATCGAGTTCGCGCGACGCCGCCCGCGAGGACGGGCTCGACGTGGACACTCCTGTCGAAGCCGCCGCGCGCGCGGACATCGTCTCGATGCTCGTTCCCGACACCGTCCAGCCGTCGGTCTACGCCGACATCGAAAACGAACTCGATGCCGACGACACCCTCCAGTTCGCCCACGGGTTCAACATCCACTACGGGCAGATCGAGCCCCCAGAGAACGTGGATGTGACGATGATCGCCCCGAAGAGCCCGGGCCACCTCGTCCGGCGCAACTACGAGAACGATCAGGGAACGCCGGGCCTGCTCGCGGTCTACCAGGACGCGACCGGTGAGGCAAAGACGGAGGCGCTCGCCTATGGTCGGGCCATCGGCTGCACCCGCGCGGGCGTCGTGGAGACCACGTTCCGCGAGGAGACCGAAACCGATCTGTTCGGCGAACAAGCGGTGCTCTGTGGCGGCGTGACGAGCCTCATCAAGCAGGCCTACGAGACGCTCGTCGACGCCGGGTACAGCCCGGAGATGGCGTACTTCGAGTGCCTCAACGAGATGAAGCTCATCGTCGATCTGATGTACGAGGGTGGGCTCGGCGAGATGTGGGATTCCGTGTCGGATACGGCCGAATATGGGGGACTCACCAAGGGCGATGTCGTGGTCGACGAGCACGCCCGCGCGAACATGGAAGAAGTCCTCGAAGACGTTCAAAATGGGGCATTCGCCCGCGAGTGGATCGTCGAAAATCAGGCCAATCGGCCCGCCTACCGCCAGCTCAGGCAGGCCGAGAAGAACCACGAGATCGAGGACGTGGGCGAGCGTCTGCGTGACCTGTTCGCGTGGGCCGACGAAACCGAATCGAGCGAGCAAGAAGGCGAAGCAGAGCGAGTCCAAGCAGATGACTGAGAACGCGACACGACCGATGACGAACGAAACGACACGACAGACGACGGACGCGACGAACCGAACGATGAACGACGTGAGCCACACCGACCCCCACACCCGCCGGCCGTTCGGCGAGCACGTAGTGTTCGCGCGCGGCCCGACGGTAGCGGCGGACGGGGGTGAGCCGAACGCGACGGAACCCGGTGATGGCGCGCCGGAAGCGGCGGACGACGACCCAACCGAGCGCATGGAAGACGTCGACCACGAGCCGCCGAGTGAGACTGAGGCGAATCCGGTCTTCGAGCGCGGCCGCGAGGGTCGCGACGACGATCGATGAGCGAGCGTACCCTCTACGACAAGGTCTGGGATCGCCACGCGGTCACGGAGCTGCCGACCGGCCAGACCCAGCTGTTCGTGGGCCTCCACCTCATCCACGAGGTGACGAGCCCCCAGGCGTTCGGGATGCTCCGGGAGCGCGATATCGACGTGGCGTACCCCGATCGGACCCACGCGACGGTCGATCACATCGTCCCGACGGCCGACCAGTCCCGGCCCTACGGCGACGATGCCGCAGAGGAGATGATGAGCGAGCTGGAGGAAAACGTCCGGGAGGCCGGGATCGACTTTTCGGACCCGACCACGGGCGATCAGGGGATCGTCCACGTCGTCGGCCCCGAGCAGGGGCTGACCCAGCCGGGGATGACCGTGGTCTGTGGCGACTCACACACCGCGACCCACGGTGCATTCGGCGCGCTCGCGTTCGGGATCGGGACCTCTCAGATCAGGGATGTGCTCGCCACAGGCTCGATCGCGATGGAGAAACAGCAGGTCCGCAAAATCGAGGTCACCGGCGAACTCGGTCGGGGCGTCGAGGCCAAGGACGTGATCCTCGCCATCATCCGGAAGTTGGGGACCGATGGCGGCGTCGGCTACGTCTACGAGTACGCCGGCGACGCGGTCGAAGAGTTGGGGATGGAAGGACGCATGTCAATCTGCAACATGTCGATCGAGGGCGGCGCACGCGCGGGCTACGTCAACCCCGACGAGACGACGTACGACTGGCTCCGCGACACCGACGCCTTCGAGGACGATCCCGAGGAGTTCGGGCGACTCAAACCCTACTGGGAGTCGGTACGCTCCGAGGACGATGCGGCATACGACGACATCGTGATGATCGATGGCGGCGCGCTCGAACCGATGGTGACGTGGGGCACGACACCGGGACAGGGCATCGGGATTTCGGAGCCGATCCCCGCACCCGAGGACCTCCCCGAGAGCGAGCGCGACACCGCGCGGCGCGCCCAGGAGCACATGCGCGTCGCGCCGGGCGACCGGATGGACGGATACGAGATCGACGTCGCCTTCCTCGGATCGTGTACCAACGCTCGCCTCGCCGACCTGCGCCGCGCGGCGCGGATCGTGACCGGCCGCGAGGTCCATTCCGATGTGCGCGCGATGGTGGTTCCCGGCAGTCAGCGAGTCCAGGCCGCCGCCGAAGCGGAGGGACTGCAGGACGTGTTCACCGAGGCGGGCTTCGAGTGGCGCAACGCGGGCTGTTCGATGTGCCTCGGAATGAACGAAGATCAGTTAGAGGGCGACGAGGCGTGTGCGTCCTCGTCGAACCGGAACTTCGTGGGTCGCCAGGGCTCGAAAGACGGCCGCACGGTACTGATGAACCCGCGGATGGTGGCCGCAGCAGCCCTGAAAGGGACAGTCACGGACGTTCGCGAGATCGAAGAACGGGAGGTGCCTACTGCATGAGCGCCGACGGCACCGACGACGCTACCGACGCGGACGCCGACGGTCCCGTCGAAACCGTCGAGCACGTCCCGGGAACGGGTGTCCCGATCCGTGGCAACGACATCGACACCGACCAGATCATCCCGGCACGGTTCATGAAGGTCGTGACGTTCGACGGGCTGGGGCAGTTCTCGTTTTTCGATCAGCGCTTCGACGACGACGACCAGCCCAAAGAACACCCGATGAACGAGGAGCGCTTTCAGGAGGCGTCGGTGATGGCGGTCAACGCCAACTTCGGCTGTGGTTCCTCGCGCGAGCACGCTCCCCAGGCGCTCCAGCGGTGGGGGATCGACGCCCTCGTTGGTGAATCGTTCGCCGAAATCTTCGCGGGCAACTGCCTCGCGCTCGGCATTCCGACCGTGACCGCCAGTGGGGAGGCGGTCGCCGATCTTCAGGAGTACGTCGAGGACAACCCCGACGCCACGATCGATGTCGATGTGGCCGCCGAAACGGTGGGGTACGGCGATCGGGCGATCGAGGTCGCGGTCGACGACGCCCAGCGCACGGCGCTCGTCGATGGCGAATGGGACACCACAGCCCTGATGCGATCGAACGCGGGCGTCGTGGACGAACTCGCCCGAGAACTCCCCTACGTCGATGAGTAATCACATCGCGGTGATCCCCGGTGATGGGATCGGCAGGGAGGTCGTCCCGGTCGCGGTGAAGGTGCTGGATGCGGTCGGCGAGTTCGCGTTCGAGTACGCCGAGGCGGGCGACACGGTGCAAGCGGCAACCGGCAGCGCGCTCCCCGACGGAACTCAGGACCTGGCCGAGAAGGCCGACGCGACGCTGTTCGGCGCGGCGGGCGAGACCGCCGCCGACGTGATCCTCCCGCTCCGTGAAGCGGTCGGGTCGTTCGCGAACATCCGCCCCGCACGGGCCTACCCCGGCGTCGACGCGCTCCACTCCGAGACCGACCTCGTGTTCGTTCGGGAGAACACCGAGGGCGTCTACGCCGGTATCGAGAGTGAGATCACCGACGGCGTGCGGACGCTTACGCGCGTCACCACCGAAGCGGCCTCGCGGCGAATTGCGGAGTTCGGCTTTGACTACGCTACGGAGAACGGCTACGACGTGAGCGTGGCGCACAAGGCGAACGTCATGCGCCGCACTGATGGCCTGTTTCTCGATGGCGTTGGGGCGGTCGCCGACGAGCGCGGGGCGGCGTACGAGACCCATCTGATGGACGCGCTCGCGATGCATCTCGTGATGGACCCCACCGATTATGGGGTCGTGATCTGTCCGAACCTCGCGGGCGACGTGCTTTCCGATCTCGCGGCCGGCCTCGTCGGCGGCCTCGGACTGCTCCCGAGCGCGAACGTCGGTCCCGAGCGCGCGCTGTTCGAACCCGTTCACGGTACTGCGCCCGACATCGCCGGCGAGGGCGTCGCCAACCCCGTCGCGACGGTACTGAGCGCCGCAATGTGCTGTGAGTATCTCGGCCACGACGCGGCGGGCGAGCGCGTTCGCGAGGCGGTGCTGGACGTGCTCGCGAACGGGCCTCGGACGCCGGACCTCGGTGGCGACGCGACGACCGAGGACATCGAGCGGGCGATCATCGACCGACTCTGAATCCCGGCCGCCGCAGTTACGCGCCCCGCGTGCGTTGGGCCGTTCGCCATGCCTGATATCCATCTCGACGAGGAAACCGTCGACCGGCTCGATCGGCTCCGGGTCGACGAGGAGTCCTACGACGAGATCGTGACCGAGCTCATCAACATCTACGAGTCAGAAGAGCGCGCGCTGTTTCGCAGCGGTAGTCCCTAGTTCCCCGCGCTTGCGCGGATATCGTCCCACTTGTTCCGGTCTTCGAGGCGCTGCTGGAGTTCGTCGGCGTAGCGCTGGGTCAGTCGCTCGGCGGCATCGATCCGCTCTTGATCGGTGTCGCCGTCGTCGCTCATCCCGAGCGCGCGCTTGACCGAGCCGAAGACACCGCCTCCGCCACCGCTGCCGTCAGAGCTCTCGTCACCCATCGCGCCCATGCCACCCATGCCGCCGCCAACGTTGTCGAGTTCGGGCATGATATGTGGGAGGTTGTCGGTGTTCGCGACGAGTTGGTCCTCGCCGTCTGCCGACCCGTCGACTTCGAACTCGACGGCCGTCATGATGAGGCCCCACTGCTGGCGGGAGAACTGGGAGTTTTCGACTGTCGAGGTGAACTCCTGGTCGACAGCTATTCGGTCGCCAGCGATCCTGTCGCTCCACTCGCGGTCGCTCATGAGCGGCGTTGGACGGGGGTGCGTATCAGGCTTCCGTGCTCGGCGATTGCGCGGCGGTTGCGGTGCGGCTGCGTGCGGTCCCTGGTGTCTCGACAAGCGAAGCGAGTCGAGGCTCGGGAGAGCAAAGCTCTCCCGGTGGATGAAGGGCGAGGGCGCGAGCGGTGGGCGGCGCGAACGTAGTGAGCGCCGCCAAGCGAACGGGGGAGCGTAGCGACCCGTGAGCAACGCGAGCGCCCGAGGGCTTCGGCGGTGCTGTGCGGATGCGGTCGCGGGCCTCGGCGGATCGAGGGCGAACGAGAACGAAAGGAGTGAGGGCTCGGGCGGCGCTGTGCGGTGGCGTCTGTGAGGATGTAGCATCCGCGCGAGCGCAGCGAGCGCGGTTCACCGCGAACGAGGCCGCAGGCCAAGTGAGCGGATGTTTTTAGTCCAGGTTTTTACGAAGAGAGGTGCGCGAGCGCAGCGAGCGCACCCTCCGCAGTAAAAAAGTGGGGCTTTAAAGAACCTGATCGATGCTCTCGTAGTTCTCGATCGAGACACCTTCCTCGGTGATCTCCGAGAGAGTGATCCCGTTGCCGCTGGCGGTGTCACGCTCGACCGCACTTTTGACGGCGTGGGCGGCGACCGTCTCGGCCTCGTCGTTGCTCAGGTCGCCCTCGTACTGTTGTTCGAGCACACCGTAGGCGAACGGCGAGCCCGAACCGGTCGCGTTGTACTCTTCCTCCATGACGCTGCCCGAGGGATCGATGCTGTAGATGTGGCTTCCCTCGTCGTCGACGCCGCCGAGGATCGGGTGGACGATGAAGAACGCGCCGCTACGGAGGAAGTTCGAGGTGAGCGTCGAGAGCGCCTGCATGCTCATCTCCTCGCCGCGGCGGGCCTCGTAGAGGTCGACTTCCGCTCGGAGGTTGCTGATGAGCGCTTGGGCCGGACTGACCGCGCCGGAGATGGTGAGCGCGCCGCGGGGGTGGACCTCCGCGATCTTCTTGGCCTGCTTGCTCGCAACCATGTTACCGAAGCTCGCACGGCGGTCGGTGGCGAGCACGACCCCCTCGCTGGTGGTGAGGCCAACGGTGGTCGTGCCGGTTTTGGTCATCTCCTCTTTGTCCATCTCGGGCTCGGGGAGCGTGCCGAGCTCCGGTCCGTAGACGTCTTCCGACGTCTGCAGATCGGGCTGAGAGAGGTTCTGGCCGTCGGGAAGCTGAGGCATATGTCTTACTCGTCCCGGACGCTCATAAAGCCAGTCTTTCACACTCGGATTGCCGATTCGAGCCGCGGAACTCTGGTACTACTCTTCGGTTGCGCGCTCGTGGGCGTCGTCGAGCCGGTCGACGAGCCGTCCGATGGGGGGTGTCATGCCCAGTCGTTCGGTGAGGAGTGCAAGCGGGAACGTGAGGATACCGAGCACGAGGGCGGTCTGGTACGCGGCGAACAGGGTCGTGTGGCGGAGCCGTTCGATCATGTCGTCATCCGAGGAACCAACAGAGACCTATATAACTATTTCGAGTCACCGACCACACCATATCGAGGGTATACCGCCGCAGTCGTGCGATTCGATTTTCGTTGGTCGCACTGCAAGCGCACTCGACATCCGTGGCGCGCGATCCGAATCGCTGGGGTAGATCACCGCTGTCGTCGCGATAACTTATGGACAGTATTGCGTTCACGTGCGCGCCGGGACGAGCGGCGAAGCGGACCGCCGCGACCGGCGATAGAATCGCAAGGCACGTGACGCCCCAAAGTAGATGGGTGGTATGAGCGACTATTTCGTGGCGCTGGAGGCGGCATGGTTGGTTCGGGATGTTGATGATGTCGACGACGCGATCGGGGTCGCGGTCAGCGAGGCCGGCAAGCGACTCAACGAACGCGACAAGTCCTACGTCGAGGTCGATGTCGGTGCGACCGGCTGTCCGGCTTGTGGCGAACCGTTCGACTCGGCGTTTGTCGCGGCCGGCACCGCGATCGTGGGTCTCGTCCTCGAAATCGAGATCTTCAACGCCGACGGCCGTGAGCATGCCCAGCGGATCGCGAAAAGCGAGGTCGGTGGCGCGCTCCGTGACGTGCCACTCGACATCGTCGAGACGATCGAGCACGATCCTGAGGAAGAATAGCGCGCGGCGCGGCGGCGGTGCGGTCGCAGGGCGGGCCTGGCGGGTGAAGGGCGAGCGCCGTAGGCGCGAGGGCTTCTGCGGTGGTGCGGTGGAGGAGATGTACCGTCCGCGCGAGCAACGCGAGGTGTGAACGTAGTGAACACCTCGATGCGAACGGCGAGCGGAGCGAGGCGTGAGCGCAGCGAGCGCGGTTCGCCGCGAGTGAGCCGAAGGCGAACGAGCGGGAGTTTTTGATCCACATTTTTGCGAGGGGTTGAGCGCGAGCGTAGCGAGCGCGAACCCCCGAAGTAAAAAGGTGGGTGTCTAGGACAAGTAGGCCGCCACGTCGGCCTCGGTGATGATCCCGGCCATTCGCCCACTTTCGACGACGATCACCGCGTCGTGGTGATCGAGGTGGGTGTCGACGGCGTCGAGCGTCGCGTCGGGAGCCACGGTTGTAATCGACTCGCGCATCACGTCGGCCACCGGAAGTTCGGCAGCGTCGTCGGTGCCGGCGCGGCGGATGTCACCATTCGAAATGATCCCGACGGGATACTCGTCGTGGACCACTGGAAGCTGGGAGTAGCCCGCCTCGCCCATCCGTTCGATGGCTTCTCGGACGCTGTCGTCGGGCGCGACGTGGACGACCGACTCGCCCATCAGGTCGCTCGCGCGGCGAATCCCGCCCTCCGCGGCGTCGAGCGCGGTCACGATCCGCCGGAGCGTCGAGAGTCGCGGATCGACATCACCGCTCTCGATCCGCGCGATCAGCGGCTGGGAGACCCCCGCCCGCTCGGCGAGCGCGCTCTGGGTGAGATCGACCTGATGGCGGCGTTCGCGGAGATCATCGGGCGTCGGCAGCTCCATGCGATATCATTACCAAGGGTAATGAAAAGGTTTGCGGGACCCACTTTTTTACACGGGGTCCTCCCTCGCACTCGCTTCGCTCGTGCTCGGTCGAACCCCGTCCAAAAACCTGGACTAAAAACATCCGCTCGTTCGCCTTCGGCTCACTCGCGGCACTGTTGCTGGCGCACTCCGCAACCACAACCGCACAGCACCGCCCGAGCCCTCACTCTCGTCGGTCGTTCGCCCTCGATCCGCCGAGGCCCGCACCGCACCCGCACACCCCGGCAACCGCACCGCGCCGGCCGGCGGCCGACAGCGACGCGCCTTTGACGCCAACCGCCAAATGTGCGTCCATGCGTCGGGCGCTCGCCGTTGCGGTGTGCTGCGTTCTCGTGATCGGAGCGACGCCGGCGAGCGCGCACGGCCAGCACCTCTCGGCCGACGCACAGTACGCCGACAACGGCACAGTCGTCATCGAGTCGCTGTTCACCGCGACCGGTGGCTTCCTCGTGCTCCACGCCGACGACGGCGGCGGACCGGGTGCGCCGATCGGCCACACGCCGATCGAGTACGGCTACGAAACTGACCTCACAATCAACGTCAGTGACGAGGCATGGCAGGCGTGGAACGACTCCAAAACTGTGTGGGCGGTGCTCCATTTCGACGACGGTGACAGCGCGTTCGACCCGGCCGACGACGAGCCAGTGCCAGCCTTCGGCGGCAGCGCGAAACAGTCGTTCACCGTCGGCAAGCGCGCGGCCGGCCCAGCGAGCATCGTCGCCTCGGGGTTCGGCAGCCAGCCCACGAACGGCTCGGTGACGATCGAACGGGTCGCGCTCGGCCGCGACGGCGCGGTCGTGGTACGCGCCGATCGCGACGGCAAATCAGGCGAAGTCGTCGGACGCACCGCGCTCGCCGCCGGCGTTCACGAGAACGTCACTGTCGCCCTCGATCCGTCGTCCTACCGCGATCAGGACGCGCGGTTCGGGCTGCGGGCCACCGTCGCGGAGCGCGGATCGCCCGTGATGATCGACGGTACGCCCGTCGAAAGTGACTTCGCTGTTCGGAAGACCGACAACACCACCGGGACTGAGGCGAGGACAACGGCCACAGCGACGAGCACCCGCCCCACGACCGCGACGACCGATGCGTCGGCAACCGAGGGGTAAGGATTTGGCTTCGTGGCCGGCGTACTCGCGGTCGCCGGGACTGTGGCACTCGCACTGGCCCGTAGACGACGGCGGTGAGTCGATACGCTGGGGTGCGTTCGATGCCCGTACCAGAACCGGCTTTTGGCTGTGGCCCGTATCTCGGGCGATGCCGTCCAGCCCCGATCGCGACCTGTCACGGCGCGAGTTCGGCAAGGTCGCCGTCGCGCTTGGCGGGGCGAGCGCGCTCACGGCATGTCTCGACCGCTTCCGAAGCGAACCCGAGGAACCCGTCCCGAGCGGCGTCGCCAGTCTCGAACAGCTCCCGACCCGTCAGCACGCGTGGCGCAACCGCATCCGGCTTGACGACCACGACAATGCGCTCCTGCCGCGCCACCAGATCCTGCTCTACCTGAACCTCGATGGGGATGGCCCGCCACGCGCGGACGCGAGAGAGACCGTCTCAGCGGCGCTCTCGACGCTCGACGAAGCCTACGAGCGGAGCCACAAGGGGCTGATTCACTCGATGGCGTACTCGCCGGCGTACTTCGATCGGTTCGAGTCGCCGCTTCCCGATAGCGTGGATCTCCCGCCACCACGCCGGCTCTCGGCGTTCGAACAGCCCGATCTCGACGACCAGGACGCCCTGCTCCATCTCGCGAGCGATCGGGCGGACGTCGTGCTCGAAGCCGACGAGGCGATCACCGGCGACCGCGAGACCGCGAACGGCGTCACCATCGACGCCCGCCTCACGGACGTTTTCTTGGTCGGCGCGCGCCGCACGGGGTTCGTCGGCGCGGGGATGCCCGCCGAGCGCCAGGGCAACCTCGAAGGCATCCCCGGCTCCGGGCCAGTACCCGAAAAGTCGCCGCTGTTCATGGGATTCCAAGCGGGTTTCCGGAAGAACCAGGCGAGCGAGGACTACGTCACTCTGACGAAGGGCCCGTTCGCGGGTGGGACCACCAAACACGTTTCAAACATCCGCCAGCGCCTCGACGACTGGTACGAAGAGCAGGACTTCGACGAGCGCGTGATGGAGCTGTTCTCGCCCACCCATGCCGAGGAGGGGCTCGTCGAGGGCGTCGGCAACAGTCTGGGAGCCGATAACGCCATTACGCCGGCAATCATCGACAACATCGAGGAGGCCGCGGGCGAGTTCGGCCGCGTCGGCCACGCCCAGAAGAACGCGCGCGCGAACCGTGACCCGGAGGGCAACGTCCGCCTCCTCCGCCGGCACTTCGAATCGACCGACGACGACATCGCCAGCCTCCACTTCCCCTCGCTCCAGCGAGGAATCGGCGACTTCGAGGAAGTACGGAAAGCGATGAACGGCGCGGACCTCACCGAAGCGACGCCGGCAGTCCGCCAGCGGGTCAACAACGGCATTTTGGAATATATCTTCGTTGAACACCGCGGAAACTTCCTCGTTCCGCCGATGGCCCTCCGTACGCTCCCCGCCCCGACTGGCGAGTGATTCGTCCGCCGACCTCTGGCGTGCCGCGGCGCTCAATCGAGCTTCAACCGAGGGTACGGACGTACATCGTAATCAATATATCAAATCGGATTTGTTTTTCTGACAGCGTGCGAGATATAGAGCGCGTCTCTTGCACATTCCACGCTCATACATATCCTGCCAGCCCTCCGGCCCCGAGGGGCCGTGAGAGTGCGCACAACGCAGCAGGGGACAGGCAACGAAACACCGATTATCCCACCTCCTGTCGAGTTGATATGGAGATCATCGAAGATACAGTAGACGCTGAGTTAGAGGATTTCCTTGCAC
>Ga0136574_100599_pt1 | contig 13028 bp, 11 predicted proteins | sample AntDeeMetagen134_FD_101383 | JGI IMG/M metagenome (GOLD analysis project Ga0136574, IMG submission 101383) | Saline lake microbial communities from Deep lake, Antarctica - Metagenome #134 | ecosystem: Environmental > Aquatic > Non-marine Saline and Alkaline > Saline | place: Antarctica: Deep lake...
AGTCGTGCCCACGCTAAATAGCCGGGCTCAGCTCGTGGCGTGTCTCGACGCGCTCGCGGCGGCGGCCCCCGAGAGCGAAGTCGTCGTTGTGAACGGTCCCTCCGCCGACGGCACCACCGGGATGGTCCGAGAGCGCGACGATGTCGACGTGCTCGTGGAGGTCGCCGACCGGAACCTCAACGTCGCCCGGAACGCGGGGATCGAACACGCCACCAACGAGTGGATCGCGATCCTTGGCCATGATCGGACGGTGGAATCCGGCTGGCGCGACGCCGTCGCGGCGGCGCTTGATCCCGGCGTGGCCCGCGCGGGCGCACACGCTTTCGCTGAAGGCTATCCCATGCCCGGCGGCCGCGAGCGAGTGGGGGCAGTCACCGGGCCGACTGGAGTGGACGACGACCGGAGCAACGGCCCGGAATCGCGGGCCATCGCCGGACGTGAGGTGACGTACGTCGACGGCCGAAACGTCGCGTTCTCTCGCGCGGCGCTCGACGCGCTCGACGGATTCGACGAGTATCTCCAAACGGGCGGCGCGCGCGACCTCGCCCACCGACTCGCCGCCACCGAGTACACGGTCGACTGGCGGGACGGAATGGGCGTCCGGGATGCGGCCGCGATCGGCCCCGCGAGACCGGCAACGAACGCCAGCCCGGCGATCTCCGACGGCGGTCGAACCGAGCGCGACTGGCACTGGAAGTATCGCGCGCTCGCCTACCGACTCGTCAAGAATTATGGAGTTCGACCGACGACCGCGCGCCGACTCGCGAGCCACGCCGCGCGCGACGCACTCTCCGGGTTTGCCGGGGTCGCCCGGGGCGACGGAACGCCGACAGCGTGGTTCGCCAACGGACGAGACGTGCTCACCGGCTCGGGCCGCGGCGAAGGGGCGGGCCTCCTCGCACGATGGCGCGATCGGGGCCGACGGAATCCCAATGGAGTCTCCTCCCGGTCGGATCGTGCGGTCGCGGTCTACGACCGACGCTGAACCGAGCCTCGGCGTCCACCGCTCAATTACTGCTGTTCCATCGACGCACCGCCGACGAACGCAGTACTCCCTAGCCATACTGTGACACACCATCCCGCTCGCGTCCGGCGTTTTTCCGCTTCTCAGTAGGAAGGTTTATATAGAACCGCAAACGACCCGTTGGTGAGGAATCCATCATGGCACAGCAACAGCGCATGGGTGGACAGCCGATGTTCATCCTGAGCGACGACTCGGAGCGGACACGCGGGCAGGACGCACAGGGCTCGAACATCGCCGCCGGCAAAGCAGTATCTGAGGCCGTTCGGACCACGCTCGGTCCCCGCGGCATGGACAAGATGCTCGTTTCCGATGCGGGCGATGTCGTCATCACGAACGACGGCGCGACCATCCTCGGCGAGATGGACATCGAGCATCCCGCAGCCCAGATGATCGTCGAAGTCGCCGAAACCCAGGAAGAAGAGGTCGGCGACGGCACGACGACCGCCGCCGTGCTCGCGGGCGAGCTGCTCGCGAAGGCCGAGAGCCTGCTCGACGACGACGTTCATCCGACGACGATCGTCGAGGGGTACCACGAGGCGGCCCAACTAGCCCACGAGGCCGTCGACGAGCAGGTGCTCGCCGGCGACGATCTCGACGACGAGCGCCTCCGCGGGGTCGCCCGCACCTCGATGACCGGCAAGGGCACCGGCGACGTGGGTGCCGAAGCGCTGGCAGAAACGGTCGTCGAGGCCGTCCGGCAGGTCGAGGGCGACAGCGTCGCACGCGACGAGATCACCGTCCGAACCCAGACCGGCGCGAGTTCGAGCGCCACAAGTCTGGTCGAGGGCGTCGTGAGCGAGGAGGAGCCGGTCCGCGAGGACATGCCCCAATCTGTGGAGAACGCTTCGATCGCGGTGCTCGATGTCGAGTTCGACATCCGAGAATCGAACGTCGACGCCGAGTACGACGTTTCCAGCGTCGATCAGCTGAACGCCGCGATCGATGCCGAGGAGGGCCAGTTCGAGCAGTACGCCGACGCACTCGCCGACCTCGATGTCGACGTGGCGTTCGTCACCGAGGACATCGAGGACCGCGCGGCGGCCTACCTCGCCGAGGAAGGCATCCTCGCGTTCGAGGGCGTCGACGACGACGAGGCGCGCTCGATCGTCCAGGCCACGGGCGCAAGCCGCGTGGGCGCGCTTGAGGACCTCGAAGACGCGGACCTCGGCGAAGCCGAGGAAGTCAGCGTCCAGTCCTTCGCCGAGGACGAACTCGCGTTCATCGAGGGCGGCGCGGCCACGGAGGCGGTCACGGTGTTCGCCCGCGGTGGCACCGATCACGTCACCGACGAGCTCGAACGCGCGCTCCACGACGGTCTCGATGTCGTGACGGCCGCACTCGATTCGGGCGGCGTGGTACCCGGCGGCGGCGCGAGCGAGATCGCCATCGCGGCCCACGTCCGCGATCAGACTGCGAGCATCGAAGGGCGTCGTCAGCTCGCCGTCGAGGCGTTCGCCGACGCGATCGACGTCCTGCCGCGCACACTTGCGGAGAACACCGGGATGGACCCGATCGACGCGCTGGTCGACCTCCGGAGCCGCCACGACAGCGAGGGCCGCGCGGGCCTCATCAGCGAGGGCCAGACCGGCCGCGCCGACGATCCCGTCGAGGCCGGCGTGTTCGATCCCGCGGCCGTCAAACACGAGGCGATCGGGAGCGCCACCGAGGCCGCGACGATGATCGCCCGGATCGACGACGTCATCTCCGCCGACAACTGAGGCGGCCGAGCGGTGCTTCACCACCAACGATCCCTTTCTTTCGTGGTCGGTTGCCCAGCCACGCGCGTAGCGAAGGATTTTGACGGCCGCGATCGGTCGGCACGCACCCGGCCGAGCGACTCGCGAGGAACCTCTTCTCGGAATCGCGGGCGTACGGCTACACGCTCTGTGTCTGGGGTGACGGGGAGATGCCCATCACCCATACGGGACGCCCAAGCTCATGGACATCGTGGTGTTCGTCGCCGGAGCGGTCGTGGCGTTCGGCGCGCTGGCGGTCATCGCGTTCAGGTCAGCGTTCGCCACCGCCGAGGCCGACCACGAGTCGAACCCGATTGTGGCGTCGATGGTCTACGTCGTCGCGACCCTCGGAAGCGTGCTGGTGAGCCACCTCGTGGCCGTTCTCGCGCTCGGCTACGGTGTTCCCGCCGCCGTCGCGTTTGCGGCGGTCGCGTTCCAGGCGACGACCACTTACAATGGTCTCCTCCTCTTCGAGCAGGCTGCGGTGCGGCTGTTCGCGTGATCGGCCCGCCCTCACTCAAACGCCAGGTCGATCGGGTCGCCGACCCCGACGCCGAACGCGTCGTCGCCTCGGCCCCGGTTCGCGGCGAGTTCGATGTTGCCGTGACTCCCCACGGTGACGAGTCGCTCGCCCGCCGCGACGTGTGCGTACGACCACGCGACCGGCACGTGCTCGCCGTCGACCGCGATCCGCTCGCCGAACCGACCGTCCAGCATCGTACCTGAGATGTTCGTGACGGCGTTGCCGAACCCGTCGACGACGAGCACCTCGCCCGTGGCCCCGTCGGTTTCGACGGCGGGCTCCGGAAACCGAACCTTCTCATATTCGTCGACGGACACGAACTCGTCGCACTCGCCAAGATGACCTGCACCCGCCTCGTGGGCCAGCGCGGCCTCGGGCGCGAACACGTCCCGGCCGTGGAAGGTCGCGCTGTCGGGCTCGTCGGCGAGGATTTCGAACGGTTCGATTCCGTCCCCCGAATCGGCGTCGTCCACCTCCGCTGCGTCGCTGGCGAGTCGCCTGGCGACGGGAGCCAGTACGCCGTTGTCCGGGCCCACGAGAACGTGCTCGCCTGCGCGGATCGCGAGCGCCGCCCGGTCGGTGCCGACGCCCGGATCGACCACCACGAGGTGGGTCGCGGGCGGGAAATAAGGAAGCACCTCGCGGAGCCAGAACGCGGTCGTCCGGACATCCTGGCGGGGGAAGTCGTGGGCGATATCGACGAGCCTGGCGTCGGTGTGGGTACACAGAACGCCCTTCATCGCGGCGGGGTACGGCGAACCGAAGTCCGAGCTCAGGGTGATCATGGCTGATGATTCATACAGAGTGGATCACTCGGGGTCGGCCGTGGTGTCGGTCTGATAGGAGCCAGCGCCGTCGGTCTCGCTCACGCGCTGGATGCGTTCGATCCCGTCGATCTCTCGCACGACATCCACCACGGCGTCGGGAACGACTTCCTCCCAGCCGTCGTCGGCGATCATCCGTTCCCTGATCTCCGTCCCTTCGAGCTTCTCGCGCTCGAACATCGGCGACTGACGCACCTCGACACCGGCCTCGGTGAACAGCTGCACCACGAGGGGGTTGTTCGAGTACGCGATCTCGAAGGTGGGCGACATGCTCCGGACGTGCGAGACCCAGACCGCGTTCCGGTCTAAGTCCTCGATCGGGACTGGATACATCACGAGGTCGGCGTTGTCGAGCGCCTTGGTGAGCATCATGATGCGCTCGCCGGCGGTGAAGGGGTCGTGGCGGGTGTGTGAATCGTCGGCGCTGCCGATCCCGAGGACGAGTTCGTCGACCTCGTCCGCGATCCGCTCGACCATCCGGTGGTGGCCGTCGTGGTAGGGCTGGAACCGACCGATGTAGAACCCGCGGGTCATGTGGTCGGTCAGAACGCCGTCGCGCATAAATTCCCGCTTTCGGGTCGCTGCCCGTCGATTCGTTCCGTGCCGTCTCGGCGGGGCCCCGATCGACGGGACGGCGATCGATCGAGGGATTTGCTTATAAGTGGTGTGGGTCGTTTCCGGCGACCGTCACGCAACGGAGACGGCCGCTCGACGGCGAATTTCGGAAGTGTGGCCATGGCGTCCGAGGGGGGAAAGTATATCAGTAAACGTGCCCACTTTCGAGATGTTAGAGACAGTCTCATGAGTAACGACACGGACACCGACGACGCGTTCCCGACCGAGCACGACCCGGACCCGAACCCGGGATCGAACTCGGAGCCGGGAGACGAGGAGAGGGTTCCTCTGGGGGAGGAGCTCGGTAGCGACGTCGAGATCGAGGCCGAGATCGACGAGGACGCCGAGGACGGGCTGCTCGGCGGGCTCACAATCGAGAGCACGGCGGATATCGAAATCCCCGACCGGCTCGTCGATCAGGTCATCGGGCAGGATCACGCCCGTGACGTGGTGCTGAAAGCCGCCAAACAGCGCCGCCACGTCATGATGATCGGCACGCCGGGCACTGGAAAGTCGATGCTGGCGAAGGCGATGAGCCAGCTTCTCCCCAAAGAAGACCTTCAGGACGTACTGGTTTATCACAACCCCGACGACGGCAACGAGCCGAAGGTGCGCACAGTACCAGGAGGGAAGGGCCAACAGATCATCGAGGCCCACAAGGAAGAGGCCCAAAAGCGCAACCAGATGCGCAAGTTCCTGATGTGGATCATCATCGCGATCGTGCTGGGGTACTCCTTCCTGATCGCGGGCCAGATCCTGCTGGGTGGGGTGCTCGCCGTCCTGATCTACCTCGCGTTCAAGTACAGTTCTCAAAGTACTGACGCGATGGTCCCGAACCTCCTGATCGATTCGTCTGACACCCAGACCGCGCCGTTCAAGGACGCAACCGGCGCGCACGCTGGCGCGCTGCTCGGCGATGTCCGCCACGACCCGTTCCAGTCGGGCGGGATGGAGACGCCGAGTCACGACCGCGTGGAGTCGGGCGCGATCCACGAGTCCAACAAGGGCGTGCTGTACGTCGACGAGATGAACACGCTCGACGTCCGGAGTCAGCAGAAGCTGATGACCGCGATCCAGGAGGGCGAGTTCAGTATAACAGGACAGTCCGAGCGCTCCTCGGGCGCGATGGTCCAGACTGAACCTGTGCCGACCGACTTCATCATGGTCGCGGCGGGCAACCTCGACGCGATGGAGAACATGCACCCCGCGCTCCGCAGCCGGATCAAGGGGTACGGCTACGAGGTGTACATGGACGACACCATCGAGGACGACCCCGGGATGCGCCGGAAGTACGCCCGGTTCGTGGCCCAGGAGATCGACAACGACGGCCGGCTGCCCCACTTCACGCACGAGGCACTCGAAGAGATGATCCTCGAGGCTCGCCGCCGCGCGGGCCGGAAGGGCCACCTCTCGCTCAAGATGCGCGACCTCGGCGGCTTGGTGCGAGTCGCGGGCGATATCGCCCGTGCCGAGGACAAGGAGTTCACCGAGCGCGAGGACGTGCTGCAGGCCAAACGCCGGTCGCGATCGATCGAACAGCAGCTCGCCGACAACTACATCGAGCGCCGGAAGGACTACGAGCTCTCGATCTCGGAGGGCGATGTCGTGGGTCGTGTCAACGGCCTCGCGGTGATGGGCGACGACTCGGGCATCGTGCTGCCGGTGATGGCCGAGGTCACGCCATCCCAGGGCCCCGGCGGCGTGATCGCTACCGGGAAGCTCCAGGAGATGGCCGAGGAGTCGGTCCAGAACGTCTCGGCGATCATCAAGAAGTTCTCGGACAAGAACATCTCCGAGAAGGACATCCACATCCAGTTCATCCAGACCGGCCAGCAGGGCGTCGACGGCGACTCGGCTTCCATCACGGTGGCCGCGGCGGTCATCAGCGCGCTCGAAAACGCCCCGGTCAGACAGGACGTCGCGATGACGGGCTCGCTCTCGGTGCGTGGGGACGTGCTGCCCGTGGGCGGAGTGACCCACAAGATCGAGGCAGCCGCGAAGACCGGCTACGACACCGTCATCATCCCAGCGGCGAACGAACAGGACGTGATGATCGAGGACGAGTACAAGGACCAGATCGAGATCGTCCCGGTCAATCACATCAGCGAAGTGCTCGAAGTCGCTCTCGCTGGAGGCGAGGCCGACGGTCTCGTCGATCGCTTGAAATCGATCACGGGCCAGGCGCTCGACCGGCAGGGACAGGTCGGCCAGAACACCGGTAGCCCCAGCCCGCAATAGTGCCCCAGTGGGCGGTCTTCACCGGCCTGACCGCCCTCGTTCTCTTCGTCTTGCTCGCGCTCGCGCGCGCTTCTCAGTCCACGATCGACGACAGTTCTTCGACGGGTGACGACACTCACTCGACAGTCGGCAATCCATCGTCGAGCGTCGAGTCCGTTTCCCCTCGTCGTGACGAGGGAATGCCGTTCGACAGTCCGCCGGATCACGATGGCGGGGCGACAGAGCCGATCAAACAGCCGTCGGCGGAGCCCGACACCCCTCGCCGATCCCGATCGTTTTCGACCGGCGCGTTGCTTGCGAACGTCGCGCTCTCCCAGGGGCTGTTCGCGGTCGTCCTGGCTGGCGGCGCGTGGTACGCCGAGATTCCGCCCGCCGCACTCGGGCTGAGTGGGGCCCCGCTCAGCACCGGGCTGCCGGCGCTCGGGGTCGGGATCGCCGTGGGGATCGGACTTTATCTCGTCAACGAACTCGGCACGCTCGGCGCGAACGCGGTCGAGATCGAGACGCCCGACGCGCTCCGCGAATCGCTCGCCCCCGACTCGCGGACGGGCTGGATCGTGTTGCTCGGAGTGGTGCTGCCGACCATCGCGATCTTCGAGGAACTCCTCTTCCGGGCGGCGCTGATCGGTGCGTTCGCGGCGGGGTTTCCGATATCGCCGTGGCTGCTCGCCGTGCTGTCGTCGATCGCGTTCGCGCTCGGCCACGGCGCGCAGGGCACGATCGGGATGGTCGCGACCGGTGGACTGGGGTTCGTGCTCGCGAGCGTGTTCGTGCTGACCGGGAGCTTCCTCACCGTCGCGATCGCACACTACCTCGTCAACGCACTGGAGTTCGCCGTCCACGAGGGCCTGGGCGTGGAGTGGTCGTAGACCGAGCTACAGCCCTTCCAACGACCGCAACCGCTGTTCGACCTTCGGTGGGGCGGCGCTCGGGGCGTCGCGCACGCGGTGATCGGGGATCACGAGCGGGAGGGGGTTGCCGTCGAGTGCGGCCCGCACGCGGTCGCGGTCGTCCTCGTCGTCGGCGTCGAGATCGGGCACGCGGCGCGCGAGGCGTTCGACCGTGACCTGGCTGCCGTAGGGAACCTCACGAACCGCGTCGAGCACCGCGCGCTGATCGGTGGGAACGGTCAGTGCAACGGCGACATCGTCGAAGTCGTCCTCCACTCCTTCGAGATACTCGAAGAGCCGATCGAGGAGGTCGTGGTCGGAAGCGGCCTCGCTCGCGAGCCCGCCGGGAAACGAGACCGAAACCACGCGCCCGCTCGCGATCCCGAACTGGACACACCGGCCGAGATACGACGACTCGCGCGCGTAAATACCGGCTTCCTCGGTCATGAGCGTGATAGCACGGTGTCGGCCTTCAACATTCGGCTGCCGTGGCCCGCGCGACGCAAGCCTTATGTACAGAACAGTCCTTCGATGTACAACTATGAACGCGAGCGAGGGGTACGCCCCCGCGATCGAGTCGATTCTCGCCGCCGCCCGCGAGCGCGAGGGCGGGGACGAACGAGTGTGCGTCGACGCGCGCTCGCTGCCCGCAGCGCTTTCGACGGCCGAGGCGGACGGGCGCGTGCCGGTGATCGCGGAGGTCAAACCCACGAGTCCGACGACCGACGGCCGGAGCGACGCCGACCCGGTCGAACTCGCCGAAGCGATGGTCGACGGCGGTGCGGCGGCGCTCTCGGTGCTCACCGAGCCCGCCCACTTTGGGGGATCACCCGATGCCCTTCACGATGTGCGGGCGGCCGTCGATGTCCCAGTGCTCCGAAAGGACTTCGTCCTCGACGAGGCCCAGCTGGACACCGTCGCCGCCGACGCCGTGCTCCTGATCGCACGCTTTCTCGACGATCTCGACGGGATGATCGACGCGGCGCGCGAGCGCGGGTTCCAGCCGCTGGTCGAGGTCCACACCGCGGCGGAACTCGATCGCGCGCTCGCGGCGGGCGCGGAGCTCGTCGGCGTGAACAACCGCGATCTCGCTCGGCTCGACGTCGACCTCTCGACGTTCGAGCGAGTTGCGGCTGAATCACCGGATGATCTCACCCTGATCGCCGAAAGCGGTATCGGGAGCTCCGCGGACGCCGCACGGATGCGCGAGGCGGGCGCGGACGGCCTTCTGATCGGGAGTGCGATCATGGACGGCGACCCCGAGACGAACACCCGCCGGCTCACGGGGGTGACGGCGTGAGCGACGCCGGTGGCGGCGTCGGCGGAACCGGCGGTAAGGGAGGCTCGGACGGGACGTTCGGCGACTACGGCGGCCAGTACGTGCCGGAGGCGTTGATGCCTGCGATCGAGGAACTGACCGACGCCTACGAGCGGTACGTCCTCGACAACGAGGACGGGTTCATGGACGAGTTCCACGAGCGCCTCCGTGACTTCGGCGGCCGGCCGACGCCGCTCCAGCACGCCGAGCGGCTGAGCGAGCGCTACGACACCGAGGTGTATCTCAAGCGTGAGGACCTGCTCCACGGCGGCGCGCACAAACTGAACAACGCGCTCGGCCAAGTGCTGCTGGCGAAGTATATGGGCAAAGAGCGAATCGTCGCCGAAACCGGAGCCGGCCAGCACGGCACCGCGACCGCGATGGCTGCCGCCCACCTCGACATGCCCTGCGAGGTCTACATGGGCGAGACCGACATCAACCGCCAGCGGCCCAACGTCTTCCGGATGCGGCTGAACGGTGCGGACGTCACCCCGGTCACGGCGGGCCGCGGGACCCTGAAGGAGGCGATCAACGAGACGATGCGCGACTGGGCTACAACTGTCGAAAACACTCACTACGTGCTCGGATCGGTCGTCGGCCCGCATCCGTTTCCGGCGATGGTTCGCGATTTTCAGGCCGTGATTTCGGAGGAGGCGAGGCGACAGATCCGCGAGCAGACCGACGAACTCCCCGACAGCGTTCTGGCCTGTGCTGGCGGCGGTTCGAACACGATGGGTGCGTTCGCGGCGTTCCTCGACAACGAGGCGCGAAGCGATTCTCGCAGCCCATCAGAAGCGCTTCGCGCTTCTGAGGACGCCTCGGGCTGTTCGAGCGGGCGAAGCCCGCGAGAAGACGACGAGGACGTCGCCCTCCACGCAGTCGAGGCCGGCGGCTCGTCGCTCGCGGTCGACGAAGAACGCGGTGTCGCGCCCAACTCTGCGTCGCTCTCGACGGGTGAGGAGGGCGTGCTCCACGGCGCGCGCACGCGGCTCCTCCAGGACGACGACGGTCAGATCCTCGAATCCCATTCGGTCTCGGCGGGGCTCGATTATGCAGGAGTCGGCCCCGAACTCGCCCACCTCGTGGAGTCCGGCCGCGTTCGGGCGGTCAACGTCGACGACGACGCCGCGCTCGCGGCCTTTCACCGGCTCTCCAACATGGAAGGAATCATCCCGGCGCTTGAAAGCGCCCACGCGCTGGCATACTTGGACGAAGCACACGACGGGCTCGGTGACACAGTAATCGTGAACGTCTCCGGGCGCGGTGACAAGGACTTGGAGACCGTGATCGAGGAGACTGACCGGCGCGAGATCGACGAAGCGCCCGAGATGGACGTATTTGCGGAGGGACTCTGATGGACGCCATCGAGTCGGCCTTCGTGGACGGCCCGGCGTTCGTGCCGTACCTCGCAGCGGGTGATCCCGACTACGACGCGTCGCTCGCGTACACCGAAGCGCTCGCCAGCGGCGGGGCCGACGTGATCGAACTCGGGCTGCCCTTTTCGGAGCCCGTCGCCGAGGGGCCGACGATCCAGGCGGCGGTCAACCGATCGCTCGACGCCGGGATGACCCCCGATCGCTTCTTCGGGTTCGTCGAGGAGCTCGACGTGGACGTGCCCCTTGTCTGTATGACCTACTACAACCTCATCTACCGTTTCGGTGGGGAGGACGCAGAGCGTCCCCGAGCGTTCGTCGAGCGCGCTGCCGCAGCGGGAATCGAGGGGTTCGTGGTGCCCGACCTGCCGGCCGAGGAGGCCGACCCGCTCCGGGCGGCCTGCGACGAGTTCGACTGCGATCTCGTGTTCATCGTCGCGCCCACGACCCGCGGCGAGCGCCTCGATCGGATCATGTCGCGGGTCTCGGGCTACGTCTACGTTCAGGCGCGCCTCGGCGTCACCGGCGCGAAGGCCGACGTTTCCGCACAGACCGGGACGAGCCTCGATCGGCTCGCAGAGTGGAGCGTTCCAAAGGTGGTCGGGTTCGGGATCTCCTCGGGTGAGCAGGCCAGCGAGGTGGTCGCGGCGGGCGCGGACGGCGTGATCGTCGGGAGCGCGCTGGTCGACATCGTGGCCGAGGGTCACGAGGCGGGCGACGACGCGGCGACCGTGGCCGACCGGCTCGAAGCGAAAGCCCGCGAACTCAAAGAGGGGGCGCTCGCGGGCGCGCAAGGTGCGCCGCGACCGGAACGAACATAACCACCGTGGCACCGAATGTCACTATGAATCCCGGTACGCAGGCACGGCTCGATCGCATCGGCACCGACGGGCGGTACCTCACGGTGCCGATGGACCACGGCATCACGCTTGGAGCCGTCGGCGGCCTGAAGGGGATCGAGGACACCATCGACGCGGTGACACGCGGCGGTGCGGACGCGGTCCTAACACAAAAAGGGATCGCGCCACGGGTCCATCCCAACAAAAACGACGCGGGCTACGTCGTCCACTGCAACGCCTCGACCGCGGTCGGGCCCGACGCGAACGACAAGCGGATGACTGCGACCGTCGAGGAGGCGATTCGGGCAGGGGCGGACGCGGTCTCGATGCACGTCAACGTCGGCAGCGACTTCGAACCGAAACAGATCGAGGACCTCGCCGACCTATCGAAACGCGCCGACGAGTTCGGGATTCCGGTGCTCGCGATGACCTACGCCCGCGGGCCAGGCGTCGACGAGACCGACCCCGAACGCCTCGGTCACGCGGTCCGGCTCGGCGAGGAGCTCGGAGCCGACGTGGTGAAGACCGGCTACTCGGGCGACGCCGCGAGCTTCGAGCACGTCGTCGAATCGACCCGGCTCCCGGTCGTGATCGCTGGTGGCGAACCCGAGGGCGATCACGCGACGCTCGCGAACGTCCGGGGCGCGATGGACGCGGGCGCGGCCGGCGTCTCGATGGGTCGGACGATCTTCCAGCACGACGATCCCGAGGCGATCACCCGTGCGGTCGCGGGCGTGGTCCACGACGATCTTCCGGCCGAGGAGGCGCTCGATCATGCCGGGCTCGCGGTCGAGGCGTGACCGACGGTCCGCAAGCTTCATACTGACTGGCCAGTTAGTTGAGAGCAACCAGAATGGTTCGTGTAAAACGACATCGAGAGGAGTTGCTGGCGCACTCGGATCGGCGAGGGTCGGGGGAACGACCAGGCAGTAGCACAGCGGCTGCGAAGTGGGGCGGAAGCGTGCGTGGGAATGGGAGTCGGTGAGAACGCCCGACGTCGACCGGGACGTGCTGACGCTGGCACTCGCCCGGATGGCCGACGCGGTCGGCAACTCGTTTCTGATCATCGTCCTGCCGCTGTACATCGCGAGCACCGATATCACCGGCGGCGCGTTCGGGTTGAGCGAGGCGCTCGTCACAGGATTGATCCTTTCGATGTACGGTTTTTTCAGCAGCTTTCTCCAGCCGTTTACGGGTCGTCTGTCCGATCGACGCGGCGCGCGCCGGGTGTTCATTCTGTTCGGCCTCGGGATCCTCGCGGTCGCCAACGGCGCGTACGTCTTCGCGAGCGGATATACCTCCCTGCTTGCGATCCGGGCGCTCCAGGGCATCGGGGTAGCCTTTACCCTCCCGGCGACGATCGCACTGGTGAACGAACTGGCGACGACCGATACCCGGGGCGGGAGCATGGGGACGTACAACACCTTCCGGCTGCTCGGGTTCGGCGTCGGCCCGATCGTCGCCGGCGCGGTCGTTCATTCGGGCCCGTACGCGATCGACCTCGGCGGACTGGCGATTCGACTCAGCGGGTTCGACGCGGCATTCGCCATCGCGACCCTCACCGCGATCGTCGGGTTCGCACTCGTCACGATCTTCATCGACGATCCCGAGACCACGCACGCGAGCGCCGGCGACGACCTCTCGGTCG
>Ga0136574_100619_pt1 | contig 12851 bp, 17 predicted proteins | sample AntDeeMetagen134_FD_101383 | JGI IMG/M metagenome (GOLD analysis project Ga0136574, IMG submission 101383) | Saline lake microbial communities from Deep lake, Antarctica - Metagenome #134 | ecosystem: Environmental > Aquatic > Non-marine Saline and Alkaline > Saline | place: Antarctica: Deep lake...
CCCAGAGCACGGCGAGGCCGACGAACCCGGTGCCGGCGTTGATCGCGGGTTCGATCCGTTCGATCGCGAGGTAGACCCCGCCGGCGACCAGGGCTGCAATGCCGAGCGTGAGGACGAGCATCTGGGGGTAGAACCCCACAAACTCGGTTGTGGTGGCGAGGAAGGTGAGGTAGCCGAGGGTGGCCACGAGTGCGAGCGTCCCGATGGCCGCAAGCGTCCCGTAGTACTCCTTGACGCTCCCGCGGCGGGAAAGCCAAAGTGCCGCGAGCAGCGCAACGAGCGTGATCACGAACACCGTCAGGTAGATGATTGGACTGATGATCAGCGTGTTCGCGGGGTAGGCGACCGCGGCGGTCGCCTCCGCCGGAACGGCGTCGTTCGCGTCCTCGACCACCCGGAGCGCGCCCCCGAACAGCGCGAACGGCAGCAGTGCGTACAGCAGCCGGCGGTCGGTCCCGACACCGAGGCGTTTGATGAGCAGGAGCACGCCGATCAGCATGAACAACAGCGTGAGCGCGTAGCCGATCTCGGAAACGATCGTGTACCCCGGCCGTGCGACGACCGCCCCCTGCGCCGCGGCGGCCTGACACGCGTCCGCCTCGCCGAGCCGGCTGACGACACCGTCGACACGAACCGAACAGACGGCGTTGTGCGCGTCGGCGTCGATCGGCCCCCAGAAGTACTGCCAGAGGAACCCCGAATACACCCGCTGCGGGAACGCGGCCGCGCTCCCCGCAACGACGACCACCGCCGCGAGTGCGGCCGCGAGCCATCCCCGGACGGGATCGACACGGTTCGCTATCGCTGCCATACCCGAGAGGGACTCCGCCGGCGGTTTGACGGTTCCGGTTGCGTGCGTCGCAGACGGACGCCCGGCTCGACGGGGTGTGTTCGAGAGTAGTGTTGCGAGGGCAAGACGCTCCATCTTGCCCGCACTTTCGTGCCGCACGAAGCGGCACGCAGTGCGAGGGACAGGATTTGAACCCGTGGACCTCTACAGGAGCGGAGCTTGAATCCGCCGCCGTTTCCAGACTTGGCTACCCTCGCACGCGCTGGTTTCTCGCCCGGCCGAGCGCTAAAGCGTTGCGGACGCCGGCGACGGCTCGCCCGCGCTGAGCGTCGGCTTCAAGCGACCGGCGTTGATAGTTGGGGTATGGACGACCACACCCGCGATCCGTCCGTGGGGCCGCCCCGTGGGAACCCGATGGGCTGGCGAGTGGACGGGGCGGCCATTGCCGACGACGAGCGGGCCGAAGGACCCGCGAGTGGTCGCTGGGAGCATGCGACCCTCCGCCGGGCGGTCGTCCACGGCGTCAGACTCTACAACTCCGGTGAATATCACGCTTCCCACGACTGTTTCGAGGACGAGTGGTATAACTACGGCCGCGGAAACACGGAATCGAAGTTCTGCCACGGGATGGTCCAGGTCGCGGCCGGCGCGTACAAACACCACGATTTCGAGGACGATGCAGGGATGCGCTCGCTCTTTCGCACCGCACTCGACTACTTTCGGGGCGTTCCCCGCGATTTCTATGGCGTCGATCTGCTCGATGTGCGGACCACCCTAACGAACGCGCTCGACGATCCGACGGCGCTCCACGGCTGGACGATCCGGCTCGACGGGGAATCGCCCGAAGCGCGTCCGGAGGACATCGAGTACGCGGCGGCGCTCGATTGAACTACCAGCCGAGTGCCGCCCGGCGCTCGTCGGCCATCGCGAGGAACTCGGCGGTCCACGGCGACATCGCCGGCCGACCCAGCGCCGCGTCGATCGACAATCACTCCACGGCGGCGACTTCTTCCGGGGCGGCGATCCGTGCCTCGCCGTCGTCGTGCCGGCACAGGAACACGACGTTCACGCAGGGCGTGCCGTCGTCGGCCGTGAACGCGTTGCTCTGGACGTACTGGAGGTCCCTTATCGCGATGGCGACCTCCTCGCGGACCTCGCGCCGGAGTGTGTCTTCGAGGATATCCCCAGTCTCGCTCATCTCGACCGTCCCGCCGACGAGCGCGAGCGCACCGGCAACGTGGTCCTCGGCGGCGGCGCGTTCGACGAGCAGATACTCGCCGTCGCGGTGGATCGCGGCCTCGACGTTCACGGCGTATCGGCCGTCGCTGTCAGTCATGTGGCTGTCTCCGAGACGAACGGTTCGTGGTCACGGGACGTTCCGGGCCAGTACCGGGCCACTCAAAAAGGCGGGGTCGTTAGTGATCGTAGATGCGAATCGAGCAGTTGGGCGACGGCGACCCCGAAATCGCCGTCGTCGGCGGGGTTCATGGCGACGAGCCGTGCGGCATACGCGCGGTCGAACACCTCATCGACACCCAGCCGGATGTCGATCGGCCGGTGAAATGTATCGTGGCGAACGAGGAGGCGCTTGATCGTGGAACCCGATACGTCGACGACGATCTCAACCGGGTGTTCCCCGGCGATCCCGACAGCGCGTCACACGAGCGACGCCTCGCCAGCTGCCTCCTCGCGGAGCTCCGGGGCTGTCGGGTTCTCTCGATGCACTCGACGCAGTCGTACGCGAAGCCGTTCGCCGTCGTCGGCGGCAATGGACTCGCCGTCGCGGAGGCGGTCTGTCGGTATCTCACGCTCGACGCGGTGATCGACGCGGGCGCGTTCACCGAGGGACGGCTCGTGGGCTACGCCGACGTGGTCGAAGTCGAGTGTGGCTACCAGGGCTCGGAGGACGCCGCGGCGAACGCGATCGCGCTCACCGAGGAGTTCCTTGCCGCGGTCGGCGCGCTCCCCGGCGACGAGTCACACGCCAGCGATGTCCCGCTCTACCGACTGCAACACCTCATTCCGAAGGGGCCGGCGTCGGGCTATGAGGTGTTCGTCACCAACTTCGAGCGCGTCGCGGCGGGGGAGACCTACGCGGCTGCCGGCGACGAAACGCTCGTCGCCGAGAAACCCTTCTATCCCGTGTTGATGTCGCCGTACGGCTACGAGGACGAGTTCGGCTACGCCGCCGAACTCGCCGGCAAACTCGGCGGCGAACCGACACGACCCGATCGCGAACGACCCGACTCCGCCGACGAGCTACGATAACGGTAGTTGGCTTGTTCAGACGCTGGATCGATCCGATCCGTATCGATCGCCGGCAGCGATACTGAGGAATTCGCGGAGCGAATCGCGGATGAACTCCGGGGTATCGACGTGAGAATTGTGCCCGGCGTTCGGAATCCGACGGATTTCAGCGACGGGGATCGCATCGGCCATGTACTCTGCGTGGCGCGCCGCCATCGTCCTTTCGAGCTCGCCGTACAGCAGCAGCGATGGGACGGTAATCGAGGCATGATCGATCGAGTCGGACGAGTATGACATGATGATGTCGTCGATTTTCTCCAGCTCTTCGTCCAGCACTCCGGGAACGTTCGCAGCGTGATCGTTCTTGATCCGTTCGGCTTTTTCGAGATCGCCAAGCCCCTCCTCGTTGAACCACCACTCGTGGAACCGATACAACAGCGACATGACGCGGTCCGGATCGACAGCCGGCGACAGGAGGTCCGCAGCTGTCGGAAACAGCCGGCGCTCGACCCATTCGCTGCGTGACAGGATTTCCGGCGTCGTTGTGCCCACCGTACAGAGGGCGGCGATCGTCGCTGGCGATTCGGCCGCGTACCGCTGGGCGATCATGCCGCCCATCGAGAGGCCACAGATCACCGGCCGATCGAGATCGAGACCGCTGATGAGAGCGTCGAGATCGTCAGCATAGAGCCCCATCGTGTATGCCCCACGCTCGGAGCCGCCGGTTCGACCGTGGCCGCGGAGGTCGTAGACGATGACGCGATAATCACTGGCGAGTGGTTGCGCTTGTTCGGCCCAGAGTCGGTGATCGGCCGTCGCACCGTGGAGGAACACGATCGGTGGTCCCTCCCCGTACTCTTCGTAGTACGTCTGGATCTCGTTCGTCTGGACCGTTGGCATACGGTGACTACCAAACAGCCCAGGTTTATGTTTCTATTGCGATATCAGGGATAGGTGAAGTTTCGACGAGTGGCAGATCGGTCTTCCGAGCGACTGCATGGAGCTACACGGACCGACATCACCGACCCCCATTTTGCGCACGGAATCGCCATACCTGTCGAAACGTCCTCGGTCGAAATCCGTCGCTCACGGGGCGGTTCAGATGTCCTGCGGGGCGAACTCGACAAGCGTCAGTTCGCGGTCGAGATGACAGTAGTCGTGGGGTGGATCACCGATCACCTCCTGAATTCGGTACTCGGCGTCGAAATCAGCCCCGGCGGGTTCGCAGTATTCGTGGCTCGGACACTCGGTGTGCGGACAGGGACCCTCCAACCTCGACTTGCTGCCGGCGTACGCGCTTTTCGGGGAGACGTTCGCCATCACGGGTGCGGGTTCGACATCGACCGCCCGGACGCCGGTGTCGTGGACACCACATTCGAGCGTCTGGGTGTTCTCCCGAACGCCGGTGATGCGGTACTTCACGCCCTCGCGCAGATTGAGACACTGATCGCGGTAGGGACAACCCTCGCAGGCGCTCGCCTCACCCTGGTAGACGAACTCGGTACCGACCTCCGCGAGTCGCGCCCCGACGAGTGTGATCTGTGACATGCCCGATACTACGCCGCGAGTCCGAATAAAAACACGGCTTCGACGGTGGCGAGGGTGCTGTGTCGATCGCCGGTGGAATCAGGTACGACGAGACCATACGGTCCACATGAGCGATCGAATCCCCGTGACGGTCGTCATGGAGAACGCGGAAACGACCATCGAAGTCGAACAGGGCGACACCCTGCGGGATGCGCTGCTCGAACACGAACTGCCGGTCTACGGAACGCTCTCGCGGTACGCCAACTGCGACGGCCGGGGGCTGTGTGCGACGTGCACAGTGGAAGTCGATCCCGCCCCGGAGCCGACCCACTGGCACGACGCCGCGGCCGTCCGGTTCGGATACCCGCGGCTCTCGTGCTGTATCGACGTTGAGGAACCGCTGACGGTTCGGTTGCTCGACAAGCACGTCTGGGGACAGGTGCTCCCACGCCACGTGACGCCGGAGTAACCCCTCTCACGGCCGTGGCCGATCGATTTCGGGCATTTTCTCGAACGACGGCCATGTTGGAGTTCGAATACCGTTCTGGGAGAGAATCGCTGCGACCAAGCGTTATTCCGATCCGGTCAACTCGTCGAGTTTTTCGAAGTATTCCTCGCGAGGGACCTGATACAGTTCTCGGTAATCGATGTCCCCGGCGGCGAACCGTTCCGCGAGGTCGATTGCGGCCGCGACGGCCGCTCCGCGACCCTCGAACCGATCGGCGTCGCGGTCGACATCGGGTTCGAGATACAGCGTGACGTGCCACGAGTCGCCGGTGGTGGAACGTTCGGCTCCGGGACGGCGCGACCGCCGGCCGTGGGTGAGGTAGATCGTCGGCAGACACGGGGCCGGGTAGTCGTGTGTGTCGAACACGTCCGGCCGGTAGACCAGCACGCACCGTTTTTCGGACTCGTTCCAGACGGTCCACCCGGTCGGGAGCGCGTCGAAGTCGGTCACAGATACTCGTCGAGCCCCGGTTCCCATAGCCCTCGCGATCGGTCGACAGTCCATAGAAACCAGGTTTCTGGCGAGAGTGGCGGCGTGCAGAGACGGCTGAAAGGTGAGGCGCGGTAGGATTTCAGTGATCGATACCAAAATCCACCCGGCCGATGGGGTTTTGCGCCACTCGACGAACGAACGCATCCCGACTGATTCGCCACCACCCAGTCGGGACGTGAGAGGTGTGAAATTCGTCTGCCCATCCCCTCCTGCGTTCGCGTCGCTTTCTCGGTGCGGTGATAGAACACCCGATATGTCACCATGTCGCCCTCGCCGCCGCGAGCCAGCACGTGCTCGAAGGACGGTCGGGCCGCGAGAGCCACGTCGAGTAGCGACTCGACCGATCCGCCCGACAGGAAGGGTAGCGGCGTCGGTTTGGCGACGGAACGTCCATCCGGGGACGTAACGACTATACCGGATCGGTCCTACCCTCCGAACACATGAGCCAGTCGTACGAGCGGGGCCTCGTCGAGGACTTCGGACGGTGGCGGGAGTTCTCGGCCGGGATGTGGGCGTGGGTATTTCACAAGTTCACCGGCTGGGTGCTCATCGGCTACCTGTTCACCCACATCGCGGTCCTGAGTACGGCGACCTCGGGCGCGTCGGTGTACAATCAAACACTCGGTGGGCTCGAAGAGTTGCTGCTCGTTCGCATCCTCGAAGTCGGCCTGCTCGCGGTCGCGGTCTTTCACATCCTGAACGGCATCCGGCTGCTGTTCGTCGATCTCGGGGTGGGGCTCGATTCCCAGGACAAGAGCTTCTACGCCTCGCTCGTCATCACGGGGCTGATCGCCATCGCGAGCGTCCCGACGTTCCTCACGGGGGCCTTTTGATGGCCGAGCACTACTCCTCGTTCGACCGGCGCGGCTGGCGGTGGTTCGCTCAGCGCGTGACCGCGGCGTTCCTGATCGTAGTGCTCGCCTTTCATTTCATGCTGCTGCACTTCGTGAACCACGCCTACGAGATCACCCTCGCCGGGACGACCGCACGGATGAGCCAGGTCGGCTACTTCGTCACGATGGTACTCTTTCTCGTGACCGCAACCTTCCACGGCGTCAACGGCGTCTACAACGCCCTCGTGAACCAGGGCATCGATGGCAGCCAGAAGAAAGCCGTGGCGACGGTCCTCGTCGCTGCGAGCGCCCTCCTCGTCATCCAGGGTATCCGCGTCGCGCTGGCGATGACCGGCATGAACGTGAATTTCTGAATCCACAATGAGCACGCAAATCCCCCAATCGGAGATCGAGAGCGAGACCGGACCCGAAACCCAATCCACCGAAGAGACCGCCCAGGATCGGCGGCTCGAACGCAAGCGCGCCGACGAGGCCGAGCGCCAGGAGCGCGCCGAAGACGCTGCCGGTGGGGACGAAGATCGGGTCACCCTCACGGTGTTTCGGTACGATCCCGAGGTCGAAGCCAAGCAAGAGCCCCGGTTCGACGACTTCCAGATCCCCTTCGAGCAGGGGATGACGGTGCTCGACGCGCTGATCTACGCCCGCGATCACTACGACTCCTCGCTCACCTTCCGGCACTCCTGCCGTCAGGCAGTCTGTGGCTCGGACGCTCTGTTCATCAACGGGTCACAGCGACTGGGGTGTCAGACCCAGGTCGCGGACCTCGACGGCGACACCGTCAGGGTCGAGCCGCTGCCCCACCAGGAGGTCGAGAAGGACCTCGTGGTCGACATGGAGCACTTCTACGACCAGATGCGGAGTGTAGAACCGTACTTCCAGGGCGACACCCCCGACGGCGAGGAACAGCGCCAGAGTCGGGAGAACCGCGAGAAGATCAAAATGAGTACCAGGTGTATCTGGTGTGGCGCGTGTCAGTCATCGTGTAATATCGCGGCGGGCGACAATCAGTATCTCGGCCCGGCGGCGATCAACAAGGCCTACCGCTTCGCGATGGACGAGCGCGAGGAAGAAGAGATGAAACAACATCGGATGGACATTCTGGAGCAAGAACACGGCGTCTGGCGGTGTCAGACCCAGTTCTCCTGTACCAACGTCTGCCCGAAGGATATTCCGCTGACCGAGCACATCCAGGAGATGAAGCGCGAAGCGGTCAAAGACAACCTGAAGTTCTGGTAGCATCTTTTTACTTCGTCGGGTGCGCTCGCTCGTTGCACTCGCTCGCCCACCCCTCCTCGTAAAAATCTGCGCCCAAAACTCCCGCTCGCTCCCTCCGGTCGCTCGCGGTTCTGCTGCTGGTACCCACCGCACCGCTAGCTCCGCCCCGCACCGCTACCCGCCCAGTTCGTCGTACTTCGCCAGCACCAACTCGAAATACGCCTCCTTCATCCGGCGCGGACTCCGAATTCGATGGAAGTCCACCACCACGAACCCGGTCTGCTCCCGATCCAGTCGTAGGCGTAGAGCGCAGCGTAGTGTCGGTCGTAGTGTGGATTTATGAATCCTGAAGCCGTAGTTCGGCTCATGAGCGAACCCAACCAGGTGACCGAGGCTGTCGGAGAAGGGGCGATTTCGGGCAACCAGGCGTCGATCCCCGCCGCGATCCGTGAGCGGGCCGACATCGAGGACGGCGACAGGCTCCGCTGGCGGTGGCACGACGGCGACCTCTCGATCGAGGTCGTTCGTCGACGAACGGGGGTCTTCGCGGAGTTCGAGGGCTTCGACGGCGAGAGCGAGTCGTTCAATCACGACCGGGTGGGCCTCGAACCGGCCGGCGAGTTCGACGCGGGAACGAACGGGGAGTAGCGTGGCACAGCACGCGCTCGTCGATACGAACGTGTTGTACGGCGCGTTTCAGCAACGCGACCAGTTCCACGACGAGAGCCTCCCGATCGTGAAGGGAGCAGACGCCCGTGATCTCCCGGTCTGTGTCGTGCTCGATTTCGTGTTGGCGGAGACGATGAACGCGCTCACGCAAGAGCTCGCCCACAGGGAGACGACCGAGGCGCTTTCGATGCTTCGAGAGAGTACCGGGTTCGAGATTCGACGGACCACCAACGAGATCTGGGCCATCGGTCTCGGCGTGTACGAAGGATACGCCCATCTCTCGCTCGTGGATGCGATACTCGTTGCATACGCCCGGACGACGGACACGCCGTACTGCTACTCGTTCGACGATGGGTTCGACAGCATCGACGGCGTGCGGCGGTTGCACACGCCAACGAATCCGTATTCCGCCTGAGAGAGAAATATCAGTACCGGCCCGCACCGTTATCGAGCATGGATTCGGCTGTCCGGCAGTCAGTGGCAATCAGTACGTCTCGACATCCACGCCGAGCGTGCGGAAGTCCGTCGCGTTGTCAGTGAGCACGGGCTCGTCGAGGATCGACGCGACCGCGGCAATCATCGCGTCGAGTTTCTCGACGCCGCTCTCGCCATCGGCGTCACGGTCGGCCCGTACGAGTAACGTGCCGGCGTGGCGGGCCATCTCTGCGTCGAGCCGAACGGTCGGATAGAGTCGGAGCGCGTTCCGCACGTTTCGCCGTTCCTCAGTGGAGCCGCTGGCCTCGACACCGTACTGGAGTTCCATCATCACCGGTATCGGAACGCGCTGGAGCGCGCCCCGCTGCTGGAGTGTCTGTCCACGCTCGAAGGCCGCTTCGTCGCCAGCGAACAGGTCGAGAAGAAACGACGTATCGAGGATCACTCGAACTGGTCCCGGAGTTTTGCTTTCCCGTCGAGTTCCGTTTCGCGCTTCGTACGCAGGCGCTCGCGCACGTCCTCGGCGGTCTCCTCGGAGAGAACCCCCGCGACGGTCTCGGGATCGGGACCACCCGTCAACCGGCGGAGCGTCTCCTCCATCGTCTCGTCCGCCCGATTGTGGGCTTCGAGATACTCGTGATACTTTTCGGAGACCCGAATCGACCGGCTCATATCGGGTGTTCCGCTCGAATGGGGTTAAGAGTTCAGTCCCACGGTTCTACTTCGCCGGGTTCGCTCAGTCGCTCGCGGAACGAAGACCATTCACACCGCACCGAATCGCTCGGAACACACCGTTGCACGAACCGCTCGGAAAAGCGACGACGCTACTCGTCGGCCAGCTCGTCGTAAATCTTCTCGTGGGTTCGCCGGTCGAACGCAGCGAACCGGAGGATCGCCTCACGTCGCTCGTCCATCGAACGCTGCTCGTCGGTCGTGGCCATATTCATGCTTGTTCGGCGAGTGTTATCTACTTTCCGCCCGTTCGATGACTGCCCGCAGTCGCCTGACTTCCGTTCGGATTCGTTCGTCCGTGACTTCCTCGATCGGCCGACTGATCCCCTCGAAATGGGCCACCGCCCGTTCGATAGCGACTGCAGATTCGTCGCGGGCGAACCGTTTGAGAAGTTCCTTCGTGTGGTCGTTGTAGTCGAAATAGTGGTCGTTGATCGCGTAGAACGTGGTGGTCGTGTTGAGCGCCGTCCGTTTGTTCGTCCACGAACGAGTGATCGGCGACCAACAACCGCATCAGGTGAACGGCCTTCTCGTCGAGCGTTTCAGGCACCTGCCCGAAATACCCCGTCGATACGTATTCGAGTGCGGATTCGGCGGCTTTCGGCGTGCGAACGCCGGGTTCCGCATCCGGGTCGTCGGCGATGATAGCGTCGTGGATGGCGTGGATATCCTCGGCGGTGACGTATCTGATCTGTTCATTCATCTTCATGGGGAGCGCTGACTGGCTATCGTGATTGGGAGCTTACCTTGTGGCTACTTTACAGACATGGATATCACGTACCGCTCCGCACCGCTCTCGCCCAATTCATCAAACTTCTCCAGCACCAACTCGAAATATCTCGTCGCAACCACCTTTTGCTGCGCTCAGTCGCGCTACGCGCTCCTTCGCTGGCAAAATCTGGACCAAAAGCCTCCTCCTTCCCTTCGGTCAGTCGTCGGCCCGCTCGCTCACCCCTTCGGGGTTCGCTCGCGGTACTACTACTGGCACTTACCGCCACCGCACCGCTCCGCACCGCCACCGCCCCGCTCCGCTACTCACTCAGTTCGTCGTACTTCGATAGCACCAACTCGAAATACTCGTCGGTCATCCGGCGCGGACTGCGAACGCGGTAGAAGTCCTCCAGTACGAACGCGGTCTGTTCGCGGTCCAGTCCGTAGGCGTGGAACGCGGCCGCATCCAGTTCGGCCTGGACCACCTCGCGCTCGTCAGGATCGGTCGCCGGCTCGATTCCGAGTCGCTCGCGCATCTCGGCGAACGCCTCGCCGTAGCAGTTCAACCGCGCCGCCCGCCGCCAGATGTACTCGAACCAGTCGTCGCCCTCTGTGAGCCGCGGCGTCTGTGACTCCTTGAATTTGTACATTACTACGGTACTGTCAATCTTGGTCCGCATTACGTAATCGAAAGGAACGCTATTGAGGAGGCCCAGTGCGACAAACAGCTCTTCCTCTGTGAATATGCGGTCGTACACGCCATGAACCGGTGACTCGGACAGGTCCTCTTCCTCAGGGTTGATCTCGTACGGGCGGATCGTGTGGAGTTTGTTGTGGCAGACGACGCCTTTAGGAATGACCGCGGCTATCAGCGTTCGCTCGTTCTTCGCTCTGGCGATGTCTCGAAACACGATCCGGTATTCGGTGCAGTCGAGCAACACGTCGTCCTCAGAAAGTTCCGTCCCACGATGGTCCGACAGTAGTTCGTTCACGAACCCAATCTGTGAGCCGGTGCCGTCGAAAGCGTTGTAGAGCGCGCGCTTGAGTTTCCGCAGGTTCTTCTCGCGTATCCGGCGCTTCGCACTCGTATCGGGACTGGTGTCTTCCTCGACGCTCCAGAACTCCGGCGGGTCGATGCCCACAAAAGAAGGATCGTAACTGAACTGGTAGACGTTGCTTCCGCCGTACACCGGGTAATCGCCAACCGACGGGTCCTCCACGAAGCGGTCTGTGTCACTGGTCCGGTGCAGTTCGGCGTACGGCTGTGCGTACCAGCCATCGGCAGTGTCGTCACCGATCGGAGAGTGGGAGAGAATCGTGTTTAGGACATCCACGCCCTGCTGTGAGTGAAGATGCGGGAAGATACGAGCCTCTGGTGAGTATTCCCGCATCACCTGTCGAGGGATGCTTAGTGCGACATCGTCGAAGTTCTGAAGTGGGTCCATGCCGACCTGCTGGAAAATACCATTCAGGCTCTCGGTCCTGCCGCTGTTTTTGAACGAGATGACCCCGAAATTATACATACTGGCTATCTCCGGGAAGGTGCTCCGGTTCTCGAACGTGACCAGTTTCTGAATCGTCGTCTCGTCGAGCAGGTGCGTCCGGAGGTCCTTGGTGGACGCACCGTTGAAAATGGCTCCCGGAAGCACCTGCGCCACATAGCCACCCGGCTTCGCCAACTGGAACACCCGTTCGAGGAAGAGCGCCGAGAGGTCGTTTTCGGTTCCCTGGGTGGTGCCGCCGATGGTCGGCGTCTGCATCCGGTACTCGCCCCCATTGTGGAAATACTCGCTGACGACCTCGATTTCGCGCTGGTACTCCTCCCAGCCCTCGTCGACTGCGGTTTCGGGGTCTTCGAGCAGTTCCGCCTGTTTGGCGTCCTTCGCCTCGGGGAGTAGCGAGGGGAACTCCTCGTCGTGGCGCACGAAGTAGTCGTCCCGCGTCGGGCGGAGCCGATCCCACGGCGGATTGCCAACGATCACGTCAAACCCACCTTCTGCATAGACCTCCGCGAACTCCAGCACCCAGTGGAAGGGCGTGTACGCTTCGAGATCGTCGTCGGTGACGCCATCGACCACGTCCCGAAACTCCTCGAAGATCTCGGCGTCGAGTTCGTCCCGGTAGGTCGCGAGCAGTTCCTCGGCGCGCTCGCGGTGCTCCTCGGCGCGCTCGGGGAACGCGCTGTACTCCTCGTAGGCGTCGACCTGCTCGATCAGGTCATCGTAGCGCGAGCGCACGCTGTCTTCGGACCACCGCTCGAACGTCGCCAGGCCGTCTTCGGTCTCCTCGGGGAATCCCACATACCCGATCAGGCTGTTGCCCTGCCGGACGTTGAACGTGATGTTCGGGAGCGCGAGCTCCTCGACATCGAGCGATTCCATGTCCTCCTCGCGGAGTTCGGCGATGATCGAGAGCCAGAGTCTGAGTTTGCCGATTTCGACGGCCGGTTCCATGATGTCGACTCCGTAGATGTTGTGCTGGACGGTGGCTTTCTTTAGCCGGTGGCGGCTCGGGTGGGACTCCTGACGGGCGTAGAGCGCCTGACGAACGTTCACGATCTCCTCGACCACTGATAGGGTCGTGCGAAGATACTTACCAAGTTAGACCGAATCAGGAGTAATGGGTCGCCTCGACGATATCACGTTGAAAGAGCTTCACGAGGTGCGGGAAC
>Ga0136574_100633_pt1 | contig 12688 bp, 14 predicted proteins | sample AntDeeMetagen134_FD_101383 | JGI IMG/M metagenome (GOLD analysis project Ga0136574, IMG submission 101383) | Saline lake microbial communities from Deep lake, Antarctica - Metagenome #134 | ecosystem: Environmental > Aquatic > Non-marine Saline and Alkaline > Saline | place: Antarctica: Deep lake...
CGCTCACAACCATGATCGCGGTCGGGTTTTTCGCCGTGAGCGTCGGCAACCTCGCCAAGGTGCTCCCGCTCTCGCCTGGCGGCATCGGACTGTACGAGGGCGCGTTCAGCCTGCTCGTAGTCGGACTCACGCCCGTTGCCGCCCCGATCGCGATCGGCGCGGCTATCGTGGATCACTTCGTCAAGAACGTCGTCACCGTGATCGGCGGCGTCGCCGCCATGCTGGTGCTCAACGTCTCGCTCACCACCGCCGTCGAGGAGGGCCGCGAGGTCGAGACGACGCCGGCTGAATAAGAACCACCTTTTTACTTCGTCGGGTGGCCTCCCTTCGGTCGGCCACCACTCCTCGCAAAAACGTGTCTTCGTGAGCGGAGCGAACGAAGGCTCGGAAGACGCTTAGTGGCTAAGAGAAGTTTTGCATACAGGCTGATAGCGATTCGTCGTCTGTAGACGTAGAAACGGGAATACTCTCTTTCTCGATACCCAGAACTTCCCTTGCTGACTATGCGTCTTCCGGTGGATCAAAAACTACCCGCTCGCTCACTCCGTTCGCTCGCGGTACAACGGCTAACCCTCCCCGCACCGCAACCGCCACCGCACAGCACCGTCGAAGCCCTCGGCACGCGCTCACTTCGTTCGCTGCTCACGGGTCGCTTCGCTCCCCGTTCGCGTGCCTCGCCCTTCATCCGCCAGGGCTGCAACCGCCCCGCCACCGCACCGCAACCACCGCGGCCGCCGGCCGCGAGCCACACCAGGCTGAAAACCGGGAACCGTTTTGTCGATCGCGTTCGGAGAGCGATCATGCGCGAAGCGGACGAGAACGCGACGACGCGCCAGCGGATCGCGGAGTACCTCCGCGGCGAGACCGCACCGCCCGGCGCGCTGGCCGAGGAGTTCGCGATCACGACCGAGGCGGCGCTCGAACACGCCGAACACATCGCCCAGTCGCTCGAAACCGAGGACGAACAGCTCCTCGTCGCCCCACCTGAGTGTCGCGACTGCGGGTTTGCGGCGTTCGATGACCACGCGAATCGCCCCTCACGATGCCCCGAGTGCCGGAGCGAGTCGATCGAGGAACCGCTCTTTCGGATCGAATGAAACGAGCGCCGCGAGCGGGTTCCGAGGACCGAGTCAGGTCCCCGAAAAGTCGATCCGCCCGCGCGAGGAGAGGTCGTGATCGCCCGACGGTCCGAGCTTCTCGAACTCGTAGTCGGGTTCGGCGAGGTAGACTGCACCGTCCGCGACCGCAACCGCGACGGTTTCGAGCGTTGCCCCCTCACAGGGCCCGGTCGTACAGTAGCCCGTCGCCTGCTCGAACAGCGCGCCGTGGCGCTGACACAGGAGTTCGCCGTCGCGCATCGCCGCGCCGTCGCCCGAGTCCAGCCTGACATCGGTCCAATGCTGGCAGTGGTTGTGATACGCGGCTACGCCGTCGGCAAGCCCCGTCAGGAGTGCTTCCTCGCGGTCGAACCCGTCGCGAATCGTAAAGAGGAGCGTGCCGTCAACGGGAACCTCGTCGAGAGCGGCGATCCGGCGCTCTGCGTCCATGCCGGTCGTGTGTCCCCGGTCGGTTTGAATCACTCGTACTGCACTCGCTCGACCCGCTCATCGAACAGCCGCGCCAACAGCTGCGTCACCGGCCCGCCGCCGACCGCGACCCCATCGGCGCGCGCGATCGGCCGGAGCTCCCACGTCGTGTTGGTGAGAAACGCCTCGTCGGCCTCGCGAACGTCGGCGGTCGTGTACCGACCTGTCTCGACGGGGAACTCCTCGTCGGCAGCGAGATCGAGCACGACCGACCGCGTGATCCCGGGAAGCAGCGCGCCGTCGGTGCTGGGCGTCTTGAGCGTTCCTTCCTCGACGAAGAAGACGTTGCTCGTCGCACCCTCCGTGAGGGTCCCCTCGCCGTCTCGCAGCAGTGCCTCGTCCGCTCGATATTCCTCGTTCGCCGCCCGCTGGAGTTCGATTCGCGCGAGAACCCCGTTGAGATAGTTGTGGGTCTTGGCGTCGCTCGGCATGGCCGCGTCGGGCACCGCGCGGGTCTTCACTGTTTGAACCGTCGCCGGCCCGTCCCACACCGACTCGCCAGCGAGACCACCCCGTGGAAGCTCCTCGACGATCACCACGACCGTGGGATCGACAGCCGATGCGGGCGCGAGCCGCCCCGCCCCGGCCCCGCGCGTCACCGACAGCCGGACGTACGCCTCGTGGAGGTCGTTCGTGGCGAGCGTTCCCCGAACTCGTTCCCGGAGATCGTCGGGCACCCAATCGGCGAAGCCCAACAGATCAGCGGTCCGGCGGAGCCGCGCCTCGTGGGCATCCCACTCGAAAATCGAGCCGCCGTAGGCGCGGAGGGTCTCGAACGCGGCGTCGCCGTAGCGAAACCCCCGGTCGCGGACGCTCACGCTCGCCTCGTCGGCGGGCAGGAGATCGCCGTCTACGTGATACTTCATCTATCGCCCTTCCTGGATCGCTCCACGCTCTCACAGCGGCTTGCGTATCGTCTCACCACATCGACGTTACTGTCGGCGGGCCTTCGCGCGCTCGGTCCAGCTCTCGATCCGGCTTGCGGAGATGTCGGTCTCGTCGGCAAGCCCCTCGGCGTCGGCGTCGGCGAGGTCGGCAACAGTCCCGATGCCGGCGGAATCGAGCTGCTCGGCGTAGGAGGGACCGATGCCCTTGAGAACGTCCACGCTGTGCTCGGCGGTGTCGCCCGGCTCCGCCCCGGTCGGCCCTGCGGCCTCGGCGTCCTCGGCTGCCGAGATCGACTCGTTCGTCTCCTCGGTGATCGAACCGGTCGATCCGGACGCATCGCCGCCGACCGCGGCGCTCTCGCCGGCGTCGTTGGTCGCGCCGCTCGCATCGTCAGCAACGGTGTTGATCTCGTGTCCCTCGCTGTCCTTCTCAGTCTCGGCTTCCCCGCCACCGGGTTCGGCCGTATCGGTCTCCGTCGTCGACTCGTCCTCGACCTCACCGCCGGAGCCCGGCCCTGTCACCTCGCCTGTCTCCGCGCCGCCCTCGGCGTCCGCGTCGACCATCGATTCGGTCGAGCCCGCGGCGTCAGCCCCGGCGGCAGCCGATTCGTCCGTCTCGCCGTCGCTCCCGTCGCGATCCGTCCCGTCCGTGTCCGTTCCCTTCACCGCGTCCTCGGAACCCGTCTCCGGGGCTGTCCCCGAACCGCTGTCGTCCGATCCGCGCTCGACCGTCGCGCCGCCGCGGTCGCCGCTCGATCGCTCGTCGCCCGAACCTCGGCCGTCGATCCCGAGCATCGACTTGATGGTATCCAGCAGCGTCATGGGTGGTTCTATCTCCCCCGATGCTTAAATACGTGCCCGAAGCGCTTCGTTCATCGCTTTCACTGGGGCGTCCCGATCGGTCCACCGCTCGAACGCCGCAACGCCCTGGTACAGCAGCATCCACCCGCCATCGATCGTCGTCGCGCCAACCGCCGCAGCGTCCCGGAGCAGTCGGGTCTCGATCGGCGAGTACACCGCATCGAGCACGGCGAGATCAGCGTGGAGCGCGTCGGCAGAGATCGGCGTTTCGTTCTCCTTCATCCCGACGCTCGTGGCGTTCACCACCACGTCGGCGTCGGCGACGAGCGATTCGAGTGGTGCAAGGCCGTGTCCGCTCGCATCCTCGACCGCCTCCGCAAGCTCGTGTGCGCGTTCGACTGTGCGGTTGGCGATATCGACGGTCATTCCCGCGTCAGCGAGTGCGAACGCCGCCGCACGACCCGCCCCGCCCGCACCGACCACGACCGCTCGTCCGTCCAGCGCGACGTCGTGGTGGGCGAACGCCCGCCTGACGCCGGCGGCATCGGTGTTGTGGCCCGTCGGTTTCGGACTACTGAAATCGATCGTGTTGACCGCGCCGATCCGCGCCGCGAGGTCGTCGGGATCGACGAGACCGAGGGCGTCCTGTTTGAACGGGATCGTGACGTTCAGCCCATCGATTCCGAGCGCTCGTGCACCCTCGATGGCGGCTTCGAGCGCGTCTCGGTCCGGCTCGAACGTGACGTACCGTGCGTCGATCCCGCATTCTTCGTAGGCCGCCTCGTGCAGCGGCGGCGACAGCGAGTGGCCAACGGGGTTGCCGAGCAGCCCGAACACCTGCATGCGAGCACGCTCGCGGCACGGCCCGATAAGCGGGGCGATCGGCCGCTGACGGGTTCACGGACGGATCACGGCGAGGTGGGGCCAGCGACGGACAGCAAAAGAGATAGGTGCGTGCCTCGCGGTTTCAGAACCAATGCTCGACCGCCTTCGTCACCCCCTCGTCGCCGTCGCGGCGGCGATGGCGCTGACCGTTCCGTTCCTCGGGCTGTTCGTGGCCCGTGGCTTCCATCTCAATCCAGAACCGCCAGGCGCGAATATCACTCCCACGGTGGCGGTTCTCGCCGGCGGGGCCGCCATCCTCGGCGCGGCATTTTTACTCGCGTGGGCGGCCGAGACGGCCGAAAAGGACGTGCCAACCGCGTTCGCCATCGCGGTGCTCGCCGTGCTCGCGGTCGCCCCCGAGTACGCCGTCGACGCCCTCTATGCGTGGCAAGCCGGGTCCGGCCAGAGCGGGTCGGCGAGTCTCGCCATCGCCAACATGACCGGCGCGAACCGCATCCTCATCGGTCTCGGCTGGTCGGGCATCGCGCTTTTCACTATCTATCGCGCCAAACGCGCCGACGACGAGGCCGTCGAGCACCGCTCGGGCTTTCTGACCGATGTGGTCACGCTCGATCACGATCTCGCTCTCGAAATCGTCTTTCTCCTCGCCGCGACGGCGTTTGCGTTCTTGATCCCGCTCGGCGGTACCATCGGCATCGCCGACACCATCGTTCTCGTCGGTCTCTACGTCGTCTATATCGGTATCATCGTTCGTGGCGATGTCGAAGAGCACGAGGAGAACGTCGGCGTGCCAGCGTACTTCCAGAGCTATTCCAAAACCCCGCGCATCGCGGTCGTCCTCCTCTTGTTCGCCTTCTCGGGCGCACTGATTTACATCGCCGTGCATCCCTTCGCCACGGGCCTCGAAGAGCTCGGAACCAGCTTGGGCGTCCCCGAGTTCTTCATGATTCAATGGCTCGCACCGCTCGCCAGCGAGAGTCCGGAGCTCATCGTCGTCGCCTACCTCGTGAACAAGGCGCGCTCGACGGCCGGGTTCAACGCGCTTATCTCCTCGAAGCTCAACCAGTGGACCCTGCTCATCGGGACGCTCGCGGTCGTGTATTCCATCGCCGCCGGCCACATCGGGGGGCTCCCCATCGACGAGAAGCAGGTCGCCGAAATCTGGATCACTGCCGCCCAGAGTCTCTTCGCGCTCGGGATCCTCTCGAACTTCGAGATATCCGTCCGCGAGGCGGTCGTGTTGTTCGTCCTGTTCATCTCGCAGGTCGTCATCGAGGTCGGACTGATCCTCGCGCTCGGGGAGTCGGCCGCGACGGATCCCAGCATTACCGTCCTCTACGCCTACACCGTCGTTTACACCGTTCTCGGTCTCGCGCTGTTCGTTCGCCACCGCGAGAGCCTCCGCGAACTGCTCGGACGCACGGTGACGAACGCCCGCGAGGCGGCCGGCGGTTCCGGCCAGCCCGAACGCGCCGACTAATGACGACGAACGATTCGACCTGCGGAATCGTCGTCAGCCGTGCCGACCCAGCGTCGGTCCACATCGGTGAGCACCTGCTTGATCTCGACGACTGGGAACGCACGGTCGACGAATCCCGTCCCGACGCCGCGGGTGGCGCGAGCGTCTACCGCACGGCAGGGTTCGAACTCCGAGAATTCGACGACCTCCACCTCGATCTCGAAGGTGTCGCCGACGCGTTCGCCGATCCCGATCTCGTGGTGTTCGCCTCGAAACACGCCGGCGACACCGGGCCGCTTCTGACTGCCCACCACACCGGTAACTTCGGCCCTGCCGATCATGGCGGTGCGGACGGCGCGTTCGCTTGTTCCTGTGCGAACGCTCAGTCTCGCGTGCTCGATGCACTCCGCGAACACGCACCCGCGAAGTACGATGTCGGCATGGAGGGAACTCACCACGGTCCCACCGACGTGGGCACGCCCTCGATGTTCGTCGAACTGGGGAGTGGGGAGTCGGAATGGGACGATCCCGAGAGCCCACGGGCTGTCGCGCGTGCCATCCTCGATCTACGGGGCGTCGCACCGCACCGCGATCGGCAGGTGGTCGGGTTCGGCGGCGGCCACTACGTCCCCCGATTCGAGCGTGTGGTGTGCGAGACCGACTGGGCGGTTGGCCACATCGGCGTGGACTGGGCGCTCGACGCGATGGGCGCGCCGAACGAGAACCGCGACGTTCTCCAGCGAGCGTTCGAGCAAAGCGCCGCGACCCGTGCGCTTGTCGAGGGCGAGCGTCCCGGTCTGGTGAGCGCGATCGAAGCTCTCGGCCACCGCGTCGTGACCGAGACGTGGCTCCGCGAGACCACGGGCGTCCCGCTCGATCTCGTCTCGCGGGTCGAACGCGCGATCGCACCCATCGGTGACGGGCTCCGGTTCGGTGATCGTGCGCGCGCGGACAGCGGGGCGATCGATATCGCGACCGTATCGCTACCGGCGGCACTTCTCGGAGACGCGGAGGGGATCGATCCCGAAGCGACGCGCGCGGCGGTCGAGCGCCATGCGGTCGCGTTCGACACCGAGCAGGGCGGCTCCCGACTCGCCGGCAGGGTCGCATTCCGTGACGATGACGATCGAGTCGCCGTCGTCGATGCGTTCGCTGAAATCCTCGACGGCAAGTACGAACGCGTCGAGCGCCGCGATGGCGCACTCGTGGCGCACGAGACGGCGTTCGACCCTGCGGCGGCCCACGCCGCAGGCGTGCCGGAAGGGCCGGCGTTCGGCCGGCTCGCCAACGGTGAGACGATCACGGTCGATGGCCGGACGATCGACCCCGCGATGGTTCACGACCGGCGCGAACAGCGGTTTTTGCTCGGCGAGTGCAATGACACACCGCGAACAGAAGGGGAAAGATAAATAGCCGCCGTGCGTCATGCGGTCATAAATGGATTCGATCATCGAGGATGCCATCGACGAGAGCGAGTCGAGCGACGAGCGTGACGGCCGCGAGACGCCGGCCGGCGAGCGCGAAAAGGGGACGATGACCAACGAGGAGCTCTCCGGGGTCGTCGATGACCTCAAAACCCAGATCACGGTGGTGGGCTGTGGCGGTGCGGGTTCGAACACCGTCACCCGGATGGACAAGGAAGGAATCCACGGCGCGAAACTGGTCGCCGCCAACACCGATGCCCAGCATCTCGTCGAGCAGGTCCAGGCCGACACCAAGATTCTGATGGGCCGCGAGCGCACCGGCGGGCGCGGCGCGGGCTCAGTGCCAAAAATCGGCGAGGAGGCCGCCCGCGAGACCCTCGATGACATTCGGGAGTCGATCGGCGGTTCGGACATGGTCTTTGTGACGGCGGGTCTCGGCGGCGGCACCGGCACCGGTGCGGCCCCCGTGGTCGCCCAGGCCGCCCAGGAGGCGGGCGCGCTCACGATCGCGATCGCCACGATCCCCTTTACTGCGGAGGGCGAACGCCGGCGCTCGAACGCCGACGCCGGCCTCGAACGGCTGCGGGCGGTCTCCGATACCGTGATCGTCGTCCCGAACGACCGACTGCTCGAATACGCCCCCAACCTCCCGCTCCAGGACGCCTTCACCATCTGTGATCGCGTGCTGATGCGCTCGGTGAAGGGGATGACCGAACTCATCACCAAACCTGGTCTCGTCAACGTCGACTTCGCCGACGTTCGCACGGTGATGGAGAACGGCGGCGTCGCGATGATCGGGCTCGGCGAATCGGATTCGGAGAACAAGGCACGCGACTCGATCCAGTCGGCGCTGCGCTCGCCCCTCCTGGATGTGGAGTTCAAAGGTGCGAGCTCCGCGTTGGTGAACGTGGTCGGCGGGCCCGACATGTCTATTGAGGAGGCCGAAGGCGTCGTCGAGGAGATCTACGACCGGATCGACCCCGACGCCCGGATCATCTGGGGCGCGTCGGTCGACGAGAGCTTCAGCGGCACGATGGAGACCATGATCGTGGTGACGGGCGTCGAGTCGCCTCAGATCTACGGCCAGTCCGACCTCGCCGACGAGACCGGCCGGGTCGACAACGAAATCGACTACGTGGAGTAATCCCCGCGAACGGGAGTGATTCGCGAACGCTGGCGCGATCGCTTCGCTGGCCAAGGCACAGCACTGCTCGACTGCCGAGGAAGGGGGTGGTCGATAGACGAACAACAGAGTCTCGTCGAGCGACGTAGCGAAGTCGACTGCTGACAGCCGGCGACGAGCTGGCTCCACACGTTCTCGCCGGCAGTCTTTCTGCTCGAAACCGACGAGCGGCGTTCTCAACGGTCTCGATCGTGCCGAACCGCGAGCACGGTGGCCGCGAGCACCGCGAGCAGTGCTGCGGCGGGACCGAATCCCGGGCCGTTGCTTGACGTTGTGGCTGTCGCGTTCGTGCTCGCACCGCTGGCGTTCCCAACGGCTGTCGCGTTCGTCGTCTGGCGGGTCGCTGTCGTCTCGGCGCGTGTCGTTTGGACCGTCGTCTCCGGTGTCTCGGTAGCGGTCGTGGTTGTCGTCGCCGTCGCTGTCGCGGTTGTTGTCCGCGTGGCGGTTGCAGTGGACGTTGGCGTCGCGGTGGGCGTCAAGGTCGGTGTTGGCGTCGGCGTCGCAGTCGGGGTTGGCGTTGCGGTGGGTGTCGATGTCGGTGTCGGTGTCGACGTTTCGCTCCCTCGCGTGCCGAAGACCCCGATCGTCGCGGGATGGGGAACGTCATCGGCGGAGACGGTGTTTGTCCCGGAATCCGGCATCGAGCCGTCGAGCTTCGACCAGGAGTTGCCGTTGTCGTCGCTGCTCCAGAGCGCAAGCGAGGACTCGTTTACACCGCTCGCGTCGTCGTCCGTATAGTGGATCGAAAGCGAGAGCGTGCCCGCATCACCGTAGTCAGTCGTCCGGACGGCCGTTCCGACGGGCTGCTGGCTGGAGGGAGCGTTGTCGGGGGTTCCGAGCGCACGCACCCCGACGTTCGTTCCCGAGAGATCGACCGTCACCGGCCCCATGTCGAGGTTCGTTACTGTGGTATTCGAATCGCTGCCCGGTGTGAACTTATCGGAGTAAAAGTCCCACAAGGAGTTGTTCACCGCGGTGTTGTCGACGAAGCGGTTACCGGTGCTGGCGCGCTGGACGTGCAGACCGTACTTGTTCTCGTTGGCGACGTTTTCCCTGATCGTGTTATTGCTCGACCGTCTGACCTGAATCCCGAGGCCGTTTTCTTGGACGGTGTTGTTCCGAACGGTGGTCCGATCGGTGGTGAGCAGCGTGATTCCCTCGGTCGCGCCGATCGCGGTGTTCCCCGTTACCGTCCCGTTCTCGACGTTCCGAAAGAAGACACCACGAGTGAGACCCGCCGTTTCGACCCGCTCGACCGTGACGCCGGAGAGCGTCGACGATCCCGCGACGGCAACCCCGACGCCCGAATCACCACCCGTGATCCGGTGGCCGTCGCCGTCGAAGGTGACATCGCTCGCCGTGATACGGATACATCCGTCGCCGTTGGTCGAGAGGTCCGTCGTGAGTGTGTACGTTCCCGAGGTATCGATCGTCGTACACGAATCGATCCCGGTGGTCGACTGTGCGCCAGCGACCCCGATCGGGGCCGTGACAGCACCGAGAACCACGACGAGAACGCCGACTGTCAGTCGTAGCTTTGCCATCGTCTTCCTCCGGAACGGTGTTGAGTCATTGGTACTGGACGTTGTTGGCGGAGCGATATCTATCCCCCGTTCCCGGAACGATCGTCGGCCGGCACTCGTCCGGTGTCACAAGATAGAAATCCTCCCGGTGGGTATCCACCACAAATGGACATCAAGTACGAGCTTTCGAGCTACATGCGAGTGTTGAAACTCGCCAGCACGCCGGACTGGGAGGAGTTCTCACAGATCGCACTCATCGCGGGTGCGGGGATCGTCTTCGTGGGCCTGCTCGGGGTCCTGATCGCCGTCGTGATGGGGTTCGTGCCGGGAGGGCTCTGAGATGAGTGTGTACGCCGTCAAAACCACCGCGAGCCAGGAGCGCACGGTGGCGGACATGATCATGAACCGCGAGGCCGAGGACATTCACGCCGCGCTCGCACCGGATTCACTGACGAGCTACGTGATGGTCGAGGCCGACGATCACGCCATTCTCGAACGTGCGCTCGATGAGATTCCCCACGCACGAAATCTCGTGCCGGGCGAGTCCTCGATCACGGAGGTCGAACACTTCCTCTCGCCGAAACCCGATGTCGAGGGGATCGCCGAAAGCGACATCGTCGAACTCATCGCCGGCCCGTTCAAAGGCGAGAAGGCCCAAGTCCAGCGGATCGACGAGGGCAAGGACCAGGTGACGGTCGAACTCTACGAGGCGACGGTGCCGATCCCCGTCACGGTTCGTGGCGATCAGATTCGGGTGCTCGACTCCGAAGAGCGATAGTATCCGCCGAGCGCAGCGAGGCGGTTCGCTGTGACCGAGCGCAGCGAGGTCGCAGGTAGTTTTGTACTAAATTTTGCGAGGAGTGGTTCGCGCGGGGCGCGAACCCGACGACGTAAAATTTAGGAGCGCGACGGTGCCGATTCCTGTTACGGTTCGTGGCGATCAGATTCGGGTGTTGGATAGCGAGGAGCGCTGAGCGCAGCGAAGCGCTCCTCGGATACCCGAACGGCGGCGAAGCCGCCGTGAGGGAACTCGGAAGAACGCTAGCGCGTTCTTCTGATCCCTCGCTCGCTCCGCTCGCGAGGATAGCGAGGAGCGCTGAATCTCGTTTCATCCGTTCGTCGTCCAGAAACCGTTTCTGCCTACTCGGTCGTTGTGACCGTCGGACAGCCCACCGCGGTCGATAGCCATGCCCAGTCTATCGTTCCATCCCGTCCGATGGCGACGTTGATTCTACGGCTGTTGCAAGTGTGGATGGGAAAGTCGATGATCGCGGGTTCGTCGCCATCGGATTGGTCGGGAATGACGTTCAGTGACCATCGAAACGCCGCCATCGATTTGCGACTACTGTCTCGGAACGGAAACCAGGTCGGCGTAGAAGGTTTATTAGGGGGAGGGCCGGAACCAAGCCGAGAGGTGACGAATGGGCGAATCCGAACTCGGACCCACAGACTACCTTCCTGGCATGCGGCCACAGCAACGAGTGCGGAACCTCGCGGTTGTAGTTATGTACGTCGTTCTGTCGCCGGTCATCATCGTCGGGGTGATCATGTTCACTGTCTACGTCCTCGTCGGGATCCAGCTCGGCCGGACCGACGTCGCCGGGATCGGCGATCGGGGCGGGGGGACGGGGACGAGCCTCCATCCGATGATCGGTCGCCTCGCGATGATCGCGGTCACCGCGACCCTCGCCGTCGGCGTCGCGAGCGCGTTCGCGTTCGGGTTTGTCCACCTCCCGGGTGCCAACGCCCCACAGGCCGCCTTCTCGTTCGATCGTGCTGGCCCCACCACGGTCGAGATCACCCACCAGGCCGGGGACCAACTCGACCCCGCGACGCTCACCGTTCGCGTCGACGGCGATCTCGCAGCGGGATCGTGGCAGCCGACGCCAGTGACTTCCGGCTCGTGGTACCGCGTGACCGGCGTCGAGCCTGGCGCGACGATCACGGTAGACTACATCGATGGCGAGGGCTGGTCGGCGACGCTCGCGACGCACGAAGCCGGCGAGTGAGCGAGGGCACGCCTGCACGACACACGAAGTGTTATACTCGCACACGACAGTGAGCGCCCACATGATCCTCCGGCTCGTCTGAGCGGTGCGATCACGACCACAGGTCGAACGAGTTAACCGCCGTCTGCGAGAATCGGAACTGTCGATCAGCCGTGAGCGAGTTCCGCATCGATACGCACGTCAAAGTCCTCGATCGGCGAGTGGTCCGCCGCGCCAAGCGCTACGGTCTCGACGCCGTGGTGTACGCGCCACATTTCACCCGCCTCCCCGAAATTCGAGCGAGAGCCCGCGCGTTCACCGACGACGACCTCCTCGTCGTGCCGGGCCGTGAACTGTTCACCGGGTCGTGGCGGGATCGCCAGCACGTGCTCGCGATCGGCCTTGCCGACCCAGTCCCCGATTTCCTCACGCTCGATGGAACGATGGCCGAACTCCGTCGTCAGAGCGCGGCGGTGTTGGTCCCCCATCCCGAGTTTCTGAACGTGGGTCTCGATGCGGCTGCCATCGACCGCCACCGCGCGACCATCGACGCCGTCGAGACCGACAACGCGAAATACTGGCCGCATCACACCCGCCAGGCCCGCGAGATCGCCGATCGGTTCGCGCTCCCCGCCTTCGGTTCGTCGTACGCCCACCGCCGCGGGACCGTCGGCGAGGTCTGGACGGCGTTCGACGAGTCGATCGAGACCGAGGCCGACCTCGTGAGGGCGCTTACCGAGGGATCGCCACGCCGGGTCCAGCGGCGACACGGCGCGATCCACCACGTCCGGCGGGCGGCGGAGTTCGCCCATCTCGGCTACGAGAACTCGTGGGGGAAGTTCGATCGGCTCGTCCTCCCCGGCCGAACGGCGACCCATCCGCACAACGAGCACTACGAAGGACGGTTCGACGAACTGTCTGTTTACTGACTCCGGTGTCAGAGGTCGGATTGTTCGGAAAACGAGATGACTCAGCGACGGCGAAGCGCGAG
>Ga0136574_100635_pt1 | contig 12672 bp, 10 predicted proteins | sample AntDeeMetagen134_FD_101383 | JGI IMG/M metagenome (GOLD analysis project Ga0136574, IMG submission 101383) | Saline lake microbial communities from Deep lake, Antarctica - Metagenome #134 | ecosystem: Environmental > Aquatic > Non-marine Saline and Alkaline > Saline | place: Antarctica: Deep lake...
CCGAAGGCGGCGAAACCGAGACGGCCTCGGGCAACGAATCGATGGACGAAACCGAGACGGCCTCGGGCAACGAGTCGATGGCCGGCAACGAGTCGGGCAACGCCTCGGCCGGCGATATGGAGCTCCCGGATCAAGTCTCCATCGGCTCAGACATCCCGTACCGACCGTTCGAGTTCAGAACGACGGAAAACGACGAACTCACCGGGTTCGATGTCGACATCGCCGAGGCGGTCTTCAAAGACCAGCTCGGGATCGTCCCCGACGGGGACAGCATGAACAGCGTGTTCCAGGACACGAGCTTCGACACGATCATCGCCTCGCTCAACAACGGCAACTTCCGGGTCATCATGAGCGCGATGACGATCAACGACGAGCGGGATCAGGAGGTCGACTTCTCCGATCCGTACTTCACCGCCTACCAGACGATCATCGTCCTCGAAAACAGCGACATCAGCGCGAAGGCGGACCTGCAGGGTGAGACGGTCGCCGTCCAGAAAGGGACGACGGGCGCTGGAGCCGCCGAGGGGCTGAAAGAGGAGTTCGGCGGCGACCTCACGATCAAGCGCTACGACCAGATCCCCGCGGCGTTCGACGCGCTCACGAACAATCAGGCCGTAGCTGTCATCAACGACAACACCGTCAATGGCGAGTTCGCCAACCAGGAGGGCAGCGGCGCGCGCTTCGTCGAGGGCGAGGGCGCGGCGGCGAACGCGAGCGCGAACGCCACCGGCAGTGGGAGTCCGCCGCCGTACCTCACGCTGACGGTCGAGGAGTACGGCATCGCGTTCCGCGAGGACGACGACGCCTTCCTCGAGCGCGTCAACGAGGCGCTCGCCACGATCAGGGAAGACGGCACGTACGAGGAGATCTACAGCGAGTATTTCGGCGGGTGAGCCGCACAGTTTTATACCAACGCCCACGGCAGGTGTGTACGGATGGCGGAATCATATTCCGAATCGGCGGCGGAGGCCGACGAGCCGTTTCTGAACGACCGGAAATTGAAGTTGATGGGCATCGCGATCTCCGGTACGTTCGCGTTCGCCGTGGCTGCGCTTCTCGCCGCAGTCATCGTGCTCCAGGTCGACTTCGGTCTGTTCGTCGAGATCGTCTACCCACAGTTCGTGGACGCCTTCGTCATCGTCCTGCGAATCGTCCTGATCAGCAGCGTTCTCTCGGTAATCGCGGGGATGCTCGTCGGTCTGGGGCGGGTCTCTGAAACACGATTTACCCGTGCCATTTCGACGGGCTACATCGAGTTCTTCCGCGGGACACCGCTCCTCTTCCAACTGATCGTCATTTACGTCGGCGTCCCGGCGTTCTGGCCGCCGGGCACGTTCCCCATATCGGACTTCAGCGTTCCGGCGGCCATCATCGGCCTCACCCTGAACCACGCCGCCTACATCGGTGAGGCGATCCGCGGCGGGATCGGGGCCGTGCCGGATGGACAGATGGAGGCTGCACGGTCGCTCGGCATGAGCTACGTCCAGTCAATGCGGGAGGTCGTGTTGCCCCAGGCGTGGCGCAACGCCTTGGCGGCCATCGGCAACGATCAGGTGATCCTCGTCAAGGACACGTCGTTGCTCTCGGTACTCGCGGTGCCAGAGCTCATCAGCACCTTTCAGGAGGTCAACAGCGCCACGTTCGACCCATGGACGCCGATCGTGCTCGTGGCGATCCTCTATCTCGTCATCACGGTCCCGCTCGGCAAGCTCGTCCGGTATCTCGAAGTACGCGCCGATCCCGCGGGGTCCCAGTGATGAGCCGGGCACACGACGCGTCGCTCGTCGAGTTCGAGGGCGTTGACAAGTACTTCGGCGAGGCACACGTGCTGAAGGACATCGATCTCGCGGTCGACGATCAGGAAGTCTGTGTCGTCGTCGGGCCGAGCGGCAGCGGGAAGTCGACGCTGCTACGATGTGCCAACCGGCTCGAAGAGATACAGTCGGGCGATATTCGACTTGGTGGCGAATCGATTTCGGCCCCGGGTGCGAACGTCGACCGGCTCCGCCAGCGCATCGGGATGGTGTTCCAGAGCTTCAACCTCTTCCCCCACAAGACCGCGCTCGAAAACGTCACGCTCGGCCCGAGGAAGGTGCGCGGGCTCTCCAAAGCCGACGCCACCGACCGCGCCGATCGACTGCTGGATCGGGTCGGCCTCTCGGACCAGGCCGACTCCTACCCAAGCCAGCTTTCGGGGGGCCAACAACAGCGCGTCGCGATCGCCCGCGCGCTCGCGATGGAGCCCGAGGTAATGTTGTTCGACGAGGTGACGAGCGCGCTTGACCCCGAACTCGTTGGCGAGGTGCTCGAAGTGATGCGGGGCCTCGCCGAGGAAGGGATGACGATGATGGTCGTGACCCACCAGATGGGGTTCGCCCGCGGGGTCGGCGATCGCGTCGTGTTGATGTCCGAAGGCAGGATCGTCGAGACCGGCGATCCCGAACGCTTCTTCGACGATCCCGACACCGAGCGCGGCCAGCAGTTCCTCTCGCGACTCCTCTGACCTACAGTTCGGTGACGACCTCGATTCCGTTCGTTTCGTACTCGCTCATCGCCGCGAGACGCTCGGAAACGTCGTCGAGTCCGACCTCGCGGGTGACGAGGCGACCGGGATCGAGAACGCCGCTTGCGACGAGCCGGAGCACGTCGTCGTAGCCCGTCGGCGACAGCCCGCGCACCCCCAAGAAATCGATCTCCCCTCGGGCGATCGCGTCGGTCGGGAGCGCGATCTCGCCGCGCTCGGCGTCGGTCGTCAGCCCGACCTGGACGTGACGGCCACGCCGCCGGAGGCTATCGATCGCCCCGCGACACGTCTCCTGTCTCCCGAGCGCGTCCATCGCGACGTGTGCGCCGCCGTCGGTGAGCGCCGTGACCGCTCCCGGCACGTCATCCGTTTGTGCCCCGTTCACCGTCTCGGTCGCACCGATCTCGCTCGCGAGATCGAGGGTCGCGTCGTCGACATCGACCGCGACGACCCGTGCGCCGAGCGCGCTCGCGATCTGGATGGTCGAAAGGCCGACGCCGCCACAGCCGAACACCGCGACCCACTCGCCCGCCTCGATGTCGGCGCGCCGGACGAGCGCGTTGAACGCCGTGACGTACCGACAGCCGAGCGCCGCCGCGTCGACCGGCGCGACACTCTCCCCGAGTTCTGTGAGGTTGTATCCGGCATGGGGGATGTGGACCCGCTCGGCGAACGCCCCCGGTGCATCGGACTCGAATCCGAGCGCGCGGTCGTCGGGACAGACGTTCCCGTGACCAGTCACACACTCTCCACAGACCCCACACCCGAGAGTGAACGGGATCGCGACGCGCTCGCCGCCCTCGAAGACGGTGACGTGGTCGCCGGTTGCGACGATCCGGCCGACTGGTTCGTGGCCGAGGATCTGTCCTTGGGGCACCTTGTCGTCGGCCCACTCGCCGTGGCCCTGCCACGCGTGCCAGTCGCTCCGGCAGATACCGCAGGCCTCGACCGCGATCACGGCTCCGTGGTTCTCAGCGTCGGGCGACGCGACCGATTCGATCGCGAGCGGTTCGCCGTACGCTTCGAGAACTGCAGCGCGCATGCGCGGCGTTCGTACTGGACGGTAAAAAGCGTCGCCGACCGTCGTGGATCGGTTCAGTAGAAGTCCGCGAGACCGGACTGGGAGTCGTCGGCTGTGGAATCGTCGCCAGCGTTCTCGTCGGGTGCGTCCTCGTCTCCCGCCATCGTCGACTCCGCAGCCGTGCCGTCCGCGCTCGACTCGTCCCCTGGTTCGCCGGTGTCCGAATCATCGCTCGTTTCGGGTTCCTCGGTGGTTCGTGTCGCGCCCTCGAACGCGCCTTCGGCGTGCGAGACCGCCGCCTCGTCGCGGAGTTCCGCGGCGTCGGCGACGATCTTCTGCACCTTGTTGGTGTCCTCCCCGCTGCCGGTAATGAAGGCGACGTGCTCGGTGTCGAGTTCGTATCGTGCGGCCATCGTCACCGTCAGCTCCCGGTTCGTGCAGTGGTGAGTCATCGCCGAGAGAAAAGGCATGACGTCGTTGCGCGCGCTCGCCATGCTCATCCCGCCGGTCTCGGCGATGTGCTGGGCGACGTAATCGCGCTTCTCGCGGGTGCCCCGCGAGCGCCCGAGTTTCGACCAGTAGCTCGGTGGGCCATATCTGGTCCAGCCGCCCTTCGGCTCGCGACGGGCGGCCGCGACGCCGGCGGTCATGGCGTCGCCGGCGTAGCGCCAGTACGAGTAGTCCTGAGTGGCTCGGACCCGCCCGAGCCACCGGTCGGCGTTCGCGAGATTGTCGTAGGCGTCCGCGAGTTCCGCCCCGTGAAAATCCTTCGGAACGTTGTCCTCGATCCAGTTGATGAGGTCGTCGGGCGTCTCGTCGACATCGTAGGACGCCCGGAGCGCGCCTTCTGCGTCATCCTCTTTGATCAGCGCGTCGAGGTAATCGAAGATTCCGGTGGTTCGGTCGCGGTCGCCAGTCACTACATCCTCGGCGGTGAGTTTCGCAGTGCTCTCGGCGAGCGCCTGGAGGTCGTTGACTGCCCCCCGGAGGTCGCCGCTGTTCTGTTCAGCGATGGCCTCCAGCGCCGCTGACTCGTACTCGACATCCTCTCGCCGGCAGATGTCCCGAAGCACGGGCAGGATCGAGCGCGCGGAGACATCACGAAACTCGATCGTCTCACAGGCGTTCCGCAGGGAGTTCGACATGTCGTAGAACTCGTTGGCGATGAGGATCATCGGCTGGCTGGCCTCCTTCACGAGGCTCGTGATTGCGCGCGAGCCGCCACGGTCGACGTTCCCATGCAGATTGTCGGCCTCGTCCATGACCACCAGTCGCCGACCCGCCTCGCCTTCGGTGAGCGTGCCCGACTTCGCGGCCTCGCCCGCGACCCGTTCGACGACCGCCTTCGTGCGCTGATCGGAGGCGTTGAGTTCGATCGTCGGCCAGTCCATGTCGGCCGCGAGCGCGTGGGCCGCCGAGGTCTTGCCAACGCCTGGCGCGCCGTGGAGGATGACGGCTTCCCCATGTGAGTCCCACGTCTCGGCCCACTCGGCGAGCGCGTCCCTGGCCTTGTTGTTGCCGCGGACTTCCGACAGGGTCGAGGGGCGATACTTCTCGGTCCAGTCCATGTGAGTTCACTACGCTATAGTCGTGTTTAGTGATTCCGGAGTGCAAATCGTGGCAAAATTCCAATCGTGCCCGATGACTCTTTTTGATATGAATTAAGACGCACAGAATATTCACCGATCCTGTGCTTGTATTTTTATCACTCCGACGTATTTAGCCACAACATGGCTGTCACGACTGCTCAAGCACAGTTGATAGCAAGCGCTGCGTCCGTTACTGTGGCTGCCGTTCTCGCATACGTGACGTATCAATATTATCGAGAGACCCAGAGGCACACTAAGGAAATGAGAAAGAATCGAGAGGCTGAATTCAAACCTGTCCTCAAGGCTACACTCGTCCATCGGGCTGTGAGCTACTACGATTTTGCTATCGTGAATACTGGGAAGGGGGCCGCACATGACGTACACGCCGAATGGTCGGTCGATGACTTCCCGCATACGGGTTCGTGGTCTATCCCACATCTTGCACCCGAAGAGCGACATCGATTTGCTATCCAACTCGAAGAAGACCGACAAGGGCATATTCGGACAGAGGGCGAAATTGAGGAAGCGCTCAGCGATCACCCGGGGGTGCTCCACTATGAAGCCGGATGTACCGACGCTCTTGGGAATCCACACTCGTTTGAGGAGGATATCCCGCTAGTTGAGACACTGAAAGGCCGATTCGAGAACGTTACTGAATTGCTTGAGAAGGATGAGAGAAAAGAGATGCGGAAGGAATTGAAGAAGATACGTAAGTCTTTGAAGAAAGTCGGGAAGGAAATCGAACTCGACGGGAACGACGGCCTTATTCGGGCTAAGATGAGCGAAGAAGTGTTGGATACTGTTGAGGCCAATTCGGAGGTGTCCGTACAGGAACTTCACGACCTGACGGGATTTTCCCGAGGGGACTTGAATGGCATCCTCCGACGGTTGGAGAATGCTAACAAAATCGACATCGAATCAGAATACGAACGGCTCTCGCACCCAGAAGCAGGAGACGCAACGATCCGATCTGCTACCGCAGGGTAGTACCAAACCGTGTTCAGTGACTTCAAATATTCTGCGCCGGTTTGCTATGACCGCTGAATTCCCGGGTCCGGCGTTCGCCATCGCGGCGAGTAGTCGCGGCCTCGCGTTCGCGCCTCTCGAACTCGTTGCGGTGGTCGTAGTAGTACGCGAGCGCGCGGAAGAGGTCGGCCATCGAGACACCGTACTCGCCGGCGACGACGTGTGCGTTCTCGTCCGCGCCGATGACGCGGCGCTTGACGTCGAGGACGGTGATCCTGGTGTCCTCGATCCGCGGATCACCGGAGCGAACCGCGTCGTCGCTGACGATCACAGCCATCACCGATCGTATCGGTCGTGCGGTAGTAAGGCTTGGCCTCCTCAGTCGAACCGCGTGTTTGGCCGCTCGAACCCCTGCGCGAACGTCTCCTCGTCGATCGTCAGCACCGTGGGCCGGCCGTGGGGACACGCGAACGGCTGCTCGCACGTCCCGAGGCGTTCGACGAGCCTGGCGGCGTCCTCGCCGGTGAGGGACTCGCCGGCCTTGAGCGAGGGGTGACACGCGAGTTCTTTCAGGAGTTCCTCGCGCGGGTTCGTCGGCTCGTCGCCAGCGAGAAACGCGTCGAGCACGTCGTGAACTGCCGAGGGCTCCGCGACGCGGCCGAGTGGCGCGGGCAGCCCCGTCGCCCGATACGCGCCCCCGCCGCTCTCGATCTGAAATCCGAGCGTAGCGAGGGCGTCGGCGTTGGCGTCCACGAGTGCCGCCTCCGCGGCCGTCAGCGAGAGCGGGGATGGCTCGATGTCGACCGACTCGATCCCATCGTCGAGTGCGTCCCGGAGGCGCTCGAAGTTGATCCGCTCGTGGGCGGCGTGCTGATCGACCACGAGGAGATCGTCGTCGGCCTCGCAGAGGAGGTAGAGACCACGGAACTGGCCGATGACCTCGATCGCGTCGAACGCCGACTTGCCCGCAAGTTCGCTGAGCGACGAGTCGAGGTCGAACGCGATTTCGCCTGTGCGTGCGAGGTCCTGGGTCGCGAGTGCGTCGGCGACCGCTCGCTCGACTGCCGCCCCGACCGCGTCCGGGTCGGCGAACGCGACCTCGTCCTTCGAGGGATGGACGTTGACATCGATCCGTTCGGGCGGGAGGGCGACATCGATCACGGCAACGGGGTATCGACCGTCGGGTAGCAAATCCCCGTACCCCTGCGTCACGGCGTTCCTGACGGTCGTGTCGTCGAGCGCGCGACCGTTGATCGCGGTGGTGACGTGTGCTGGCGTCGCCCGGGTGATGGAGGGATAGACGACGAGCCCGCTCACCCTGATTCCGTCGGATGATTGATCGTCACCGTCCTCGATCGTGTCCTCACGGCCGAAATCGGCGCTCTGACCTGCCGTCTCCCGGTCGTACACCCCGAGGACCGCATCAGTGTAGCTTCCCGAACCAGGCGTCGAGAGCACGGTCCGGCCGTCGTGAATAAGTGAGAACCGCACGTTTGGATGGGTCAGCGCGTAGTCCGAAACGGCGTCGCTGATCCGTGCGAATTCGCGTTTCGGCGTGGCGAGTGATTTCCGGCGCACCGGGGTACTGGCGAAGAGGTCGGTGACTGAAACGGTGGTGCCGACCGCCCGGCCCGCCGGCTCCGTCGTCTTCTCGCCGTCGACGACGACCCGCGTGCCGGCAGCCCCGCTCGCCTCGGCCTTCGTGGTGAGTTTGAGGCGCGCGACCTGGGCGATGCTCGGGAGGGCTTCGCCACGGAAACCGAGGGTCGCGACGCGCTCGACATCTCCCACACCGTGAATTTTGCTCGTTGCGTGGCGCTCGACAGCGAGACGGGCGTCTGCCTCGGTCATCCCGCGCCCGTCGTCGGCGACCCGCACGAGGTCGAGGCCCGCGTTCTCGACGGCGACCTCGATGCTCGACGCGCCGGCGTCGAGTGCGTTCTCCACGAGCTCGGTGACGACGCTCGCGGGCCGAGTGACGACCTCGCCGGCCGCGATGCGTTCGACGATCTCGGGATCGAGTTCAGTGATGTGCGTCATCGAGTCGGCGTTTGAGCCCGTCGAGCCGGACGAGCGCCTCCACGGGCGTCGTCTCGGCGATCCGCAGGCTCCGTAGCTCCGTTACGACTTCGGCGCGGATAGCCGCTTCGTCCGGGTCGGTTTCGGCCGTGTGATCGTCGTCGCGGCGCGCCGTCGAATCGCCATCGCGGCTGTCGCGATCCGGTTCGTCCGTCCCCGCCATCACGAGCTCGCGCGAGCGCTCGACCACCGGCTCGGGAACGCCGGCCAGGCACGCGACATCGACGCCGTAGGAGGCCGAGGCGGCCCCCTCGGCCACCGTGTGGAGGAACGTCACGTCGCCGTCGGTCCGATCGGCCGCGAACTGCAGAGTCTGGACGCCGTCGAGTTCGTCGGCGAGCTCGGTGAGGTCGTGATAGTGAGTCGCGAACAGCGTGGTCGCGCCGATCTCGTCGTGAATGAACTCCGTGACCGCCCGGGCGATCGCTTCGCCGTCGGTCGTGCTGGTCCCCCGACCCACCTCGTCGAGGAGCACGAGCGATTTTTCGGTTGCGCCGTGGAGGATGTCGGTGAGTTCGGCCATTTCGCGCATGAACGTCGACTGCCCGCCTGCGATGTCGTCGCTCGCGCCGACCCGGGTGAACACCCGATCGACGATCGGCAGTTGGGCCGCGCTCGCCGGCACGAAACTCCCGATCTGGGCGAGGATCGCGATCAGCGCGACCTGGCGCATGTACGTCGATTTCCCCGCCATGTTCGGCCCTGTGATGATGGCGAAGCGCTCCTCACACAGGGCGGCGTCGTTCGGCACGAACTCGGCGTGGCGTTCGACCACTGGGTGTCGCCCCCCGTGGATTTCGACCCCGTCGTTGCCGAACTCGGGGCGCGAATAGTCGTTTTCGACGGCAACGTGTGCGAGCGTACAGAGCACGTCGAGGCTCGCGAGGTGGTCTGCGAGGCCCTGGATGCGACCGGTTTCGGCGGCGATCTCGCTTCGAACATCGGTAAAGAGCTGATGTTCGCGCGCATCGGCGCGCTCGATTGCCCCGAGGATCTCGTCCTCGCGGCGCTCCAGTTCTGGCGTGTAGAACCGCTCCGAATTCTTGAGTGTTTGTCGCCGGGTGTACTCCTCGGGGACGGCATCGAGGTTCGCGTTCGTGACTTCGATGTAGTAGCCGTGAACTTCGGTGTGGCCCACCGCGAGCGAGTCGATCCCGGTCCGCTCGCGCTCGCGGTCTTCGAGACTGGCGACCCACTCGCGGCCCTCGCGGGCGGTCGTCCGGAGCTCGTCGAGGTCGTCGTCGAACCCTGACCCGATGACGCCACCCTCGGTGATCTCGGCGGGGGGTTCGTCCTGAATCGCCTGCCCGATCAGTCCCCGTACGTCGTCGAGCCCGTCGAGTCCCTCGCGACACCCCGCGAGCAGGTCGGATTCGGCATCCGACAGCGCCTCCTGAAGGCGTGGAACGACATCGAGCGTCGTCTTCAGCGCACGGAGATCGCGGGCGTTTGCCCGGCCGCGCGAGACGCGCGCGGCGAGTCGCTCGATGTCGTACACCTCTCGGAGGAGTTCGCAGACCTCCTCGCGAACCAGCGAGTCGCGGGTCAGTTCCTCCACGGCATCGAAGCGTGCTTCGATTGCCGTGCGATCGAGCAGCGGGCGGCGGAGCCACCGGTCGAGTTCCCGGCGGCCGAGCGAACACGCGGTCTCGTCGAGCACCGCAACGAGGGTGTGATCGTCGTTCGAGGGGTTCTCGAAGATATCGAGGCTCCGGAGCGCAGTCGCGTCGAGGCCCATCCGTTCGCGGGGGTCGTACCGAGTGAGCCGCGTGACGTGGCCGAGATCGCTGTCGGCGGCCTGGGTGTGCTCCGCGTAGGCGAGCAGCGCGCCTGCGGCCCGGATCTCGGCCTCGCACTCGAACACCGCCCCTGGGTTCGGTGCGTACGACGCGACGCGCTCGCGGGCGGCCGCGGGATCGAACGCCGCCGCGTCGTACGGCGTCACCATGCAGTCGACGGCGAATTCTTCGCCCGAAACCTCCGGTGCGAGCACGACCTCCGTTGGAGCGAGTCTGTCGAGTTCGTCCTGAATGAGGTCCCGCGAATCAGCGCTCGTGGCACGGAACTCGCCGGTCGAAACGTCGACGAACGCGACTGCATGGGTCGACACTGCCGTTTCTCCACTGATCATCCCGCCCGATTCCGCGCTGGTCCCGCCGTCCGTTTCGGTGGCAACCGCTTCGTCCACAGCCGCTTCCGGCCCCGTACCGTGTTCCTCGCTCGTCTCGGCGATCTCCCCCGCGAGACAGGCGACGTAGTTGTTGTAGGGCGCGAGCAGTTCGTCCTCGACGACCGTTCCGGGAGTGACGACCCGGGTGACAGCCCGATCGACGACGCCGGTGGCCTCGCTCGCGTCCTCGACCTGTTCGGCGATCGCGACCCGATAGCCCGCGTCGAGGAGCGTTTCGACGTACGTCGCTGCGTTGTCGATCGGGATGCCCGCCATCGGGTAGGTCCCCGTGCTGTCCTCGCGCTGGGTGAGGGTGATCTCGAGTTCGCGCGAGAGTGCCTCCGCCGCCCCGCAGAACCCCTCGTAGAAATCGCCCATCTGAAAGAGGAGGAGTGCGTCGTCGTACGCCGCACACAGTTCGACGTACTGGCTCATCATCGGCGTGAGGTCCTTGCGGTTCGCCGCCAACCCCTCAGGCGGCCCGAGCGCGGCGTCCATACCCGCCCGCGGAACGCCATCGTACAAAGCGTTGTGGGTGGCCGTCGGGAACGCTTTTGTTACGCGACGCTGCAGTCCAAACCATGTTCCCCGAGTGCATCGAGACCGATCGACTGGTGCTCGAACGCCTCTGTCACGAGAACATCGACCTCCACGAGTTCTACCGCATCTGTTCGGACGCCGACGGGAGTGAGGAGATGGACGAGGTCACGCGGTACATGCCGTGGGACCCCCACGCGACGATCAACGAATCGAAGGAGTTCATCGACCGCTGTGAGGAACAGTGGGACGACGCCGAGGGCACAACGTATCTCATTCGACCGCACGAGAGCGAAGACGGCGCAAGCGAGTTCGCCGGCAACGCCGGGCTGAGCGTCGACTGGGACCGGCGCACCGGCGGTCTCGGCATGTGGCTCCGCAAGCGCTTTTGGGGCCGTGGGTACTCGGGCGAGCGCGCGGCGGCGCTGATGGAACTCGCCTTCGAGTGCCTCGACCTCGACTGCGTCGCGGTCACCCACCATGCCGACAACGAGAAGTCACGGCGGGCGATCGAGAAGTACGTCGAGGCCCACGGTGGCCGGTGCGAGGGTCGCCTCCGGAACTGGGCTCCCTACGGCGATGAGGTGGTCGACGAGTACCGCTACACCATCACGCAGGCGGAGTACCGCAAAGCGACCGGGGACTGAGACTGCGGGCTAATCGAGATCGCGCGCAACGAGGCTGCCCCACGGCTCGAACCCCTCGCGTCGATAAACGCTCGCGGCTCGATCGTTTTCAGTGCCGACGTCGAGCGCGATCCGGTCGACGGGAAGATTCTGAGCACGGGCACACTCGTACGCCGCCGCGAGGAGATCGTCGGCGAGTCCCGTCCCGCGGACGGCCTCGCGGACGTAGAGTTCGTTCAACACCGCGGCGTCCCAGATCATCGCGAACTTCCCGGGGAGAACGAAGACGTAGCCCGCGAGTCCACCTTCATCGCTCGATTCGGCAACGGTCACACACTCCGAATCGCGTTCGACGCAGCGTTCGACCCACGCGAGGTAGCGTTCGCGGTAGTCGTCGGTGAGTTTCCCGTCGTACGTGCCGGCCTTCGCGCCGTCGCCTAACCCGCCGAGTTCGCGCTCGAATCGTTGCTTGAGTTCCCACAGTGCCGCCGCGTCCCGCTCGGGATCGTACGGTCTGCGTTCCATGTGCAGCGTTCGTCGGTCGGGGCGATACGGGTTCCGACAGCCGCCGAACGCAGCGGCTCCGTTCGATCGACCTGCCTCGCTTACCGCTGTTCCCACAGCCGGACCCCGAGGACGAACACGCTCGTGACGATCAACAGGAGCTGCCAGCCCGACTGGGCCACCGGGAAGACCCGTTCGGTGTTTTTCGGTTCGGCCCCCCGCGTGGGATCGATCCCGGAGTTGATGTGGACCTGCTCGGTCGAGCCGCGTGCGGCCTCGCTTCCCCCGCCGCCGAGTTCGACGAACGTCTGGACGACTCCGCGGTTGTTCGAGAACAGCAGCTCGCCGGAGAGTTCGTAGAACTGGTCGTGGATCGGGTAGAAGAGGTTCACGCCACCACCGACGAGATCGAGACCGATGGCGGCGAACGCGACCGCGGCGACGCTGACCCACGCGACACGCACGCCGCTTTCACGCCACCGTCCTCGGACGAACGAGTTCTCGCGGAGGTGGGTATCGGCGTAGAGCAGCGCCGCCGCCCCGAGCGGGAGGAGGAGAGTGTGGAGCACAGAGCGGTGGCCGCCGTCGATGAAGAACCCGGCGAAGGCGTCGAGATCGGGCAGGATCGTCGCTCCGAGCACGATCGCGACCGCACG
>Ga0136574_100639_pt1 | contig 12635 bp, 10 predicted proteins | sample AntDeeMetagen134_FD_101383 | JGI IMG/M metagenome (GOLD analysis project Ga0136574, IMG submission 101383) | Saline lake microbial communities from Deep lake, Antarctica - Metagenome #134 | ecosystem: Environmental > Aquatic > Non-marine Saline and Alkaline > Saline | place: Antarctica: Deep lake...
AACGGTCGATCGCTAGAAACGGTCCATAGATACGGTCTCGAGAAGCGCCACGATCGATCGCACAGAAGCCGTATGACTCACACATCCGACTCAATAACGCCGAAGTTCGAGCCGACAGCTGACGGGCTCGAGATAATCGATCCGATCGAACGACACCGGTATCGGTTGACGACGAACGAACCGGTTTCGCTCGAGTCAGCGTCTGTTGATCAAATCGGGTTCCCAGTTGGTTCTGTAGTACAGTTTACAGCGGATTCAATCAAACTACCGTCGACTGAAAGTGTCCTCGTCCGTGACTCAAACGGAATGATGATTGCCAATGTAAGCCCAGGTGAACAAGACACTTTCCAATCTGACGAGTACACGATAGATCTGTCTGGTCCCTTAAAGGTATATGCCTGTGTAGACAGCCAAGTACAGATTTTCTCCGATGGTGAACAGACATACGTCAATCTCGACGATAAGACGAATGTGATTCTCGGTGCACGGTCGTTCCATGAACGGCCAGCAGGAACGATCACTACGACATCGGACCCGACCGACGTGATGGCAGCAGTGTCTACCTTTGGGTCAGCACTAAAGACAACAGCTCCTGAGCGGTCATATTCCACACTCCGAGGCCATCCGCCGCGTCTCAAAATCGGTGATAAGTTACACATTCCCGAGAAATTTTCTCAAAGAGATCATTGTATCCAAATAGAAGTTCCTGCAACACTCCGGCATACATTCATCGTTGCATCACTTGCTTACTACCTTGGTGCAGACGTAGTTCCTGGGTCAAGTCCACAAATAGTGACCGAACAGGGGTATACCTATGCACTTAATGATTTAGACAGCCTTGAATCATCTGTTAAGCGGATACTGAAACAAGTTTTCTTTCTCGATTGCGTAGTCCGGACTGAGGGAAAGACACCACTCCCATCACACGAGAGGCAAGTAGTTGAACCAATACTTAACTTCGACATCAAGGAACTGCATGACGAAACACTTTCTGAGCGAATCAAAACTTATCTTGAGATACCATACGAAAAGTTAGAGTTGTATCTCCCAGACTGGCGGTTCAACACTAAACTTGAGCCAACAATAGATTACATTGGATTCCTTCCATTCATCGCCAATGATCTTGCAATAGTCAGTATCAGTGGGGATAATACAGAGCCAACACCACCAGAACCAATCGTAGAGCAAGCGATTGAGGACTTTACACGGAATGATTTCGTTCGAAGCATACAGTCACCTTCTACCCGCGGAAAAAAGAGTGAAACCAGTTCATTAGACTCGCCACAGCTATCGACAATCCAGCAGTCGTGGACCGATATCAACAACTCAGAGATTGTCAGTACCACTCCGTTGACAGCCTACCAGAATAATATCGGTCGGACGCCAAAAGATGGGCCAATTGAAATTGAAGTTGTCTGTAATGATCCAGATATGCGTGAAGAACTTGAGAGTGTCAATGGCACATATGGGACCCGTGAGGAGTTACCGTTCGACATTTCGGTGCACTATGATCTATCGATGAATGGTCTTGCAGATATTCTTGAGGGTGAGAGTGATTTTTTACATTATATCGGACATATAGACAGAGGAGGATTTCAATGTTCAGACGGGAAACTGGACGCTGCAACCATTGACACCGTCGGTGCAAAGGCATTCCTATTAAACGCGTGTAAGTCACACAATCAGGGGTTGCGCCTCGTCGAGAACGGAAGCATTGGTGGCATCGTAACTCTCGGGAACGTAGTTAATAGCGGTGCAGTCGGTGTTGGAAGCCTAGTTGCTCAATTACTAAATCTTGGTTTTCCACTCTATGGGGCGCTAGATATTGCTCGCCAAGAGAGCATCGTTGGACAACAGTACCTCATGGTCGGCAATGGACGAATAGCAATCGCTCAATCTGAAACGAGGGTGCCAAATGCATGTGTATTATCAAATGTGGGTCAAGATATTAATGTGGATGTGAATATATACACATCCACAGATGTCAAAAGGGGAAGTTTGTTTTCCCCCCATATTGATTCAGTTGAATCATACTACGTTCTTCCAAGAAAGACAGGACGTATCTCAGTAACTGAATCAGAACTTGATGGGTTCCTCGACGAAGCACTATTTCCTGTTATACAGGATGGAAAAGTCCACTGGAGTAAGAATCTCCTCGATAAGGAAGATTAGTCGTTAGGGTCCAGCAAATAGAGAACCGTTAGTTGCTGCGACATTTCCAGCCTGTCCCAGTAGCAGCAGAATCGTGAACAGGGCGCCGATCATTCGCGGGTGGTTCTTCAAGTACTGTGTAATGTCCGTCATGGTACACTCGAAGTATAGTACCAGGTCGTAATTAATTTATTTTAATATCTCTTTCAAAGGATAGATAATACCAATATGATAGACTACTTGTTGAAACAGTATTAAACGAATTAGTATAACAGCAAATACGAATAGCACCTCACTGGTGGTATTCGAAATCCAACTCCGAGCAGCTGTACAACCACTCGAGCGTCACTCGATGGGGTCTGTCAGGGTGAGAGATCGGATGGAAATCCGAGAAAGTGCTCTAGTAGCCACTGCAAGTCACTGCACACCTGATCGCACGACAGCTGTGCGATCAGTGTGTAACTAGTTGCAGTTGTTACTATAGTAGAGCGGTTCGAAAATCGATGGCACTACTCCGAGTGGAAGGCCGACCGAAAAACGAATCGACAAATCGCGTTAGCGGGCGGCTGCCGCGACGCGCTCTTTCTCTTCTTTCTGACTGACGGCGTACGTCTGGACGTCGTAGTTGGCCGCGCCGATGAGCTGGTTGGCGATTGCCTCCTCAACGTCCGTCGTCGTCTTGAACGACGAGTTGTAGACACCCTCTGCGAGGAACTTCAGGGACTGGTCGACCCGACGCTGCGGGGCGCCGTCGACGGCCTTCGGGACCGAAATTCCACCGTACTTCAGGCGGACGGTCTCCTCCCGCGGGGCCGCGTTCTCGACGGCCGTCACAAGCACCTGAATGGGGTTATCTTCGGTGCGCTCGTGAACGAGCTCGAACGCGTCACGGACGTGGTTGAGCGACTGCTGTTTCTTGCCCGTGTTCTCCTCGGTCTGCATCAAGCGGTTGATGAAGCGCTCGACGATCGAGATCTGGGACTTCTTGAACTGCTTGTTGGCGTGACGGCCCGCGGTGTGAGCGACGGGAGTCACCGTGATGTAGCGCTCGGTCGAGGGATCGGCGTACTCGAGTTCGCCGACCTCCCACGTGCCGAAGAGCTTCGCCGAAACGTCTGTGCCACCGGCCGGCGCGTCCGGATCCGGTTGATCTTCTGCAGCCATGATTATCGCACCGGTTTTTCCGCGTTCCCACGAACGAGTTCTTTCAGTGCGACGCCATTGACCTTGTCGACCTTGTAGTTGACACCGGAGAGGTCGCCCATCGCACGACCCTTCGCCCCACCGATCCCGGCGATGGTGACTTCGTCGTGTTCGTCGATGAACGAGATGGCACCGTCACCGGGACAGAACGCGGTGACCTGCTTGCCGTTCTTGATCAGCTGCACTCGGACGCACTTTCGGATCGCCGAGTTGGGCTGTTTGGCCTCGATGCCGACCTTTTCGAGTACGATACCGCGAGCCTGCGGTGCACCCTCGAGTGGATCGGACTTCTCGCGAAGTCCACGGGCGCGGCGCGCGTAGTCAGAGTCGGACCACCGCTGATTCTGGCGGTCCTTCTTGAGCTTCCGCGCGGCATATTTGCCGTTTGCCATGGAGGTCGCTATCCGACGAAGGCACTTAAGCGACCCGTTTCGACTCCGCGTGACGGCTCGAGATCGCTTTAGAAACATCGCTCGCCGAATCTGCGGGCGTTTCGCCGGCTCGAGTTACGCCCGGAGCGCGGGTTAGCGACGTTCGGCGGGCGAGAGGTCCCCGAACGGAAAATTGGCTGCGAGCGGTCGATCGATTTCAGAGACTGTCGCCTCGAGGGAGACGTATCGGCCAAAAATCGCAGCGAGGCGCAAATCAGATGAGCTGGACGTCGTCGATCCCGAAGTGGCGATCCGCGAGCGTTCGGGCGGCATCAATCGTCCGACCGTTCGTTCCGATCGCGACGCCGTGGTCGTCTTCGGCGACCTCGACGTAGGCGACAGTATCGTCGTTTTCGCTGATGGTGACGTTGTAGACGGCCGCTGGCGCGAGGACGTTTGCGACGAACGCCTCAGGATCGTCCGCGCCTTCGACGAGACGAACCTGCGCATCGACCCGGTCCTCAAATCGCTGGACCGTCCGACCGCCGGGGCCGATCGCCTCGCCCATTCCGCCGCGTTCGACCACGATCAGGAGCCTGTTACCGCCCTCGGTGATGAGACAGTCCCGACCGTCGACGCCGGTCACGTCCTCGAATACACCGAGATATTGGCGGGCGTCGTCGTCGAGGGTAACACCCATCGATCAGTCGGCCTGACCGCTCCCGGAGGTGGTCGATCCCATCCGGAGATCGACATCGCCGGTGCCGAGCTTGATCGGCTTGCCGACGATGACGTTCTCCGTGACGCCGTCGAGATCGTCGATCTCGCCGTGGATCGCGGCGTTGAGCAGGTGGTTGACCGTCACCTCGAACGCCGCGCGTGCCAGCACCGAATCCTTCGAGCCCGAGATGCCGTGGCGGCCGATCGACTCGACCTCGCCGCGATTGGTCATCATGTCCGCGACGAGCATCAGGTGCCGGACGTTCACGTCGTCCAGTCCCTGCTCGGCGAGCGTGTTGTTCGTCTCCTCGATGATCGCTTCGCGAGCAGCTTCGATGCCGAGATTGCGGTGGATCTCGTGGATGTTGTTACACGTCGTCCGCGAGGCATCGACGCCCTCGATATCGAGGGCGTCGCCGAAGGCCGATCCCTCGGTGTAGAGGACGAACTCCTCGCCGTCCTCGAGTTCCTCGCGCCGGATGACGACGCGGGAGACCTCTTCGATCCCCTTGAACGTGATTTCGCGGAGCTCTTCGACCAGCTGGAGGAGATCGCGGTAGGACGGTTCTTCGGGGCCAAACTCGATGCTGGCACCCTGCTGGACCGTCTTGACACCAAGGGAGTCCTCGATGATCTCGGCGACTTCCTCGGCCGTGATCAGCCGCTCTTGCAGCGTGTCCTCGTTGAGCGAGATTTGAACGCGCATGTCCGCGACGTTCGTCGAGACGTCGCCCAGTGCGAGGATCTTGGTCGCCTCGATGCTCCAGACGACCTCGTGGGCCTTCTCGCGTTCGGTCGCGTACTCGTCCTCGAGGTAGACGGTCATCATCGGCGTGTCCGGGGTCTTCCGGGCGTCGACCAGCTCGATCAGCCGAGGCAGCCCCTGAGTCACGTCGATCTCTGCGACACCCGCGTAGTGGAACGTGTTCATCGTCAGCTGGGTGCCGGGTTCGCCGATCGACTGGGCCGAGACCGTCCCGACGGGGTCGAGCGGGGGAACTCGCGTGTTCAGATAGCGGGTCTCGACGGCCTTCGAGAGTTCGTCGGCTTCCTCGACGGTCGCGCCCTCGCGGCTCTCGAGCGTCTCGTAGACCTCGTCTTTGAGTCGCCGTGGGAGGTCGGTGTCCTCGACAACTGCGATCGTGTCGTCGTCAACATCGTAGTCGACGCTAGTCATCCGAGCTCACCCCCACGTCCTCGGCGAGGCGATCGTCGGCGTGTTCGGAGAGGTTCGTCGGCTGTGGTCTGGAGCCGAGGAACTCGTCTCGTTCCTCCTGGGAGGCAAACTCGGAGTCGAGTACCTGACTGGCGATGTTTTCGACGTCGATGTCGTTGTCGTCTCCGGAGGAGACTTTGACCGGCGACGTGCCGTCCTCGCCGAACTCGAACTGGACGATCGTGTCCGAGGTGTCTCGAACGGTACCGTCGTACTGGGACTCGAGTTCGGAGAGGGCGTTGATCAGCCGACGCTGCAGGTAACCGGACTTGGAGGTACGGACTGCGGTGTCGACCAGGCCCTCACGACCACCCATCGCGTGGAAGAAGAACTCCCGCGGGGTGAGGCCGCTCGTGTAGGAGTTCTCGACGAAGCCGTGTGCTTCAGCGGAGAGGTCGTTTGGCTCGTAGTGGCTGAGGGTCCGATCCTCGTACCCACGGTTGATCCGCTCGCCCCGAACCGCCTGCTGGCCGACCGCGCCGGCCATCTGGGTCAGGTTGAGCATCGATCCGCGGGCACCGGAGTTGGCCATGACGACGGCTGGATTGTCGTCCTCGAAGTGCTCGTCGGCGATGTTCCCGGCGTTGTCACGCGCACGCGAGAGCGCCTGCATAATCTTCATCTCGAGGGTCTCGTCGATCGTCCGGCCGGGGAGACTCTCGAGTTCGTTGTTCTCGTAGGCCTCGATCAGCTCTTCGACGCGGTCGTTGGCGTCGTCGATCGTCTCGTCGATGCGAGACTGGGCTTCCCCGGGGATGGTCTCGTCGTCGATCCCGATCGAGAACCCGAAGTGCATGATGGCGCGCATCGCCAGCGTCGAAACTTCATTAATGAAGATGCGCGCGCGGGTGTTGCCGTAGACTTTCGTGATCGTGTCGACGATCTCGCCGCCGAACTCACCGACCTCGTCCTCGGCGATGGTACCCTGGAGCAACTGGCCGTCTTCGATGACGACTTCGTCGCCGACGGTACCAGTGAACTCGAGGTTCAGGTCGTCGGGCAGCAGTTCGGAGAAGACGTCGTAGCCGGTCCAGAACGGCGTTCCCTCGTCGTCGATCCCGCTCGGTTCCGGCAGTTCGTCGATCCGGGTGGCACGAAGCAGGTCCAGCGCCTGTGTCTCGTTGAATCGGGGGTTGTCGTGGGTCAGGAGGTACATCCCGGAGATGTGGTCCTGAATGGCCCCGATGATGTTCTCGCCAAAGCGCGGGGAGAGGATCTGTTCCTGAACGCGCATGAGGACGCGGGCCTCCGCGCGGGCCTCCTCGTTCTGGAGGGCGTGCATGTTCATCTCGTCGCCGTCGAAGTCGGCGTTGTACGGCGGACAGACGACGGTGTTCAGCCGGAACGTCTTGTACGGCATGACCACGACCTCGTGGGCCATGATCGACATCCGATGGAGCGACGGCTGGCGGTTGAAGATGACGATGTCGCCGTCGATGAGGTGGCGGTTGACCTCCCAGCCGGCCTCGACCTTCTCGGCGAGCTGTTCGCAGTTCTTCTCGGTCACCTTGAGCCGGCGGCCGTCTGGTCGACGGACGTAGTTCGCACCGGGGTGACCCTCGGGGCCGTTCGAAACGAATCGACGAGCGTCCTCGAGGTTGCGCTCGGTGACGTTCATCGTCTGGGTCATCTCCTTGGCGACGCGATCCGGAACGCCGACCTCGTTCAGCGAGAGGGTCGGGTCCGGCGAAATGACGGTCCGGGCGGAGAAGTTCACACGCTTGCCCGAGAGCGAGCCTCGGAAGCGACCCTCCTTGCCCTTGAGTCGCTGGGAGAGGGTCTTGAGGGGGCGGCCGGAGCGGTGTCGCGCCGGCGGCGTTCCCGAGATCTCGTTGTCCATGAACGTCGTGACGTGATACTGGAGCAGTTCCCAGAGGTCCTCGATGATCAGCTGGGGTGCGCCAGCCTCGCGGTTCTCCATGAACCGCTGGTTATCCGAATGATGTCGACCAGCTTGTGGGTCAGGTCGTCCTCGGATCGCTGCCCGTTGTCGAGCGTGATCGACGGTCGCGCGGTGACCGGCGGGACGGGGAGAACGGTGAGGATCATCCACTCGGGACGGGACCGCTCGGGGTTGATCCCCAGTACCTCGATGTCCTCGTCCGGAATATTCTCGAACCAGTCCCGGATGTCGCTGGGCATCAGCTTGTTCGTATCCTCCTCGGTCAGGTCGATATCAAGAGCCTTCTCGATGGCCTTTCGCTGGCTCTCGCGCGGACGGAAGGAGCCCGAAAGGATCTCGTTGACCCGCGTGAGTTCGATCTCGGTTTTTTCGGCGAGTTCGTCCGGCGTCGTCCGGTCGATCCCTTCCTCCTCATCGCCCTGCATCGCGCCGGCGATGCGCTGGGAGTACTCGCTGGTGAGGACCTGCTGGACCTCGTAGTAAGTCGTCGGCTTCTCGTGGTCGATGTCGTACTGGATTTCGCCACAGAACGGACAGCGGTCCTTCTTCCGAGCCTGCCGAATTGCGGCCTTCGTCACGTCGTTGAGATCCCGGCTCAGTTTCCGGGATTCGTCGAGTTGACCGCGGAACTCGTCGCGTTCGTCCTCGGTGAGGAGGAGTTTCGAACACTCCCGACAGGTCCCCCGCAGGAGCCGTCGGATGAGTTTCGTAAAGCCGACGTGGATGACCGGCGCGGCCAGTTCGATGTGACCGAAGTGGCCGTTACACGAACCCGAGTGCTTCCCGCAGGTCTTGCACTCGAGGCCGGGGTCGATCACGCCGAGCCGGGGGTCCATCAACCCCATGTCGATGGGGAACCCGTCGTCGTCGTACGTGTCGGCGGTGATGATCTTCGTCGCGCTCATCTCCCGGTATTCCTCGGGCTCCATGAGCCCGAAGGAGATCGCTCCGATGTCTTTTGGTGTCGTATCTTGCATGGGTTAGACGGCGTCCTCCAGTTCGAGTCGCGGTGCGATACCCAGCGCCTTCATCTCGTCGAGCAGGAGCTTGAACGCGTAGCTCATCTCGATCTCGTGGATATCGGTCTCCTCGTCGCAGTTCGGACAGTAGACACGCCGTTGTTCGACGTTTTCGACCGCGCTCATCCCGCAGTTCGCACAGACGTGGATGAACTCGCGGTCGGACTCGTCGAGCAGTCGTTCCTTCAGCGTCATGGCCGCCCCGTGGCCGATGAACACGTCGCGTTCCATCTCCCCGATACGGAGGCCACCCTCGCGGGCGCGTCCCTCCGTGGGCTGTCGGGTCAGCACCTGCACCGGCCCGCGCGAGCGGGCGTGCAACTTGTTCGAGACCATGTGGTAGAGCTTCTGGTAGAAGATGACCCCGACGAAGATCTCGGCGTCGATCTTCTCGCCGGAGATACCGGAGTACATGGTCTCCTTACCGGCCGAATTGAACCCGGCGTCCTCGAGCCCACCGCGAAGTTCGTCTTTGCCCTCGCCAAGGAACGGCGTCCCGTCGACGCGCCGTCCCTCCATCGCGCCGAGTTTCCCGCCAATCATCTCGAGGATGTGGCCGACGGTCATCCGCGACGGTAGCGCGTGCGGGTTGAGCACGAGGTCGGGGACGACGCCCTCCTCGGTGAACGGCATGTCCTCCTGGGGTGCGAGGTGGCCAATGACACCCTTCTGACCGTGTCGTGACGCGAACTTGTCCCCGAGTTCGGGGATCCGCTCGTCGCGCACGGAGACCTTCGAGAGCTTCGAGCCGTCTTCACCCTCCATGAGGGTGACGGTGTCGACGATCCCCGACTCGCCCGAGCGCATGGTAACGGAGGTTTCACGCCGCTTCTGGGGCGAGAGTCCGCCCATGTCGTCTGGCTCTTCGAGGAATCGCGGCGGGCTCGTCTTCCCGAGCAGGACGGAGTTTTCGTCGACCGTCGTCTCAGGGTTGACGAGGCCGTCCTCGTCGAGGTGGGTGTACGCTTCCTCACCGCGGGCACCGCGGACATCCTGGCTCGGAATCTCGAAGCGATCCTCCTGGCCACCGGGGTAGCGGCGCTCCTCGCCCTCGTAGGTGCGGAAGAAGTGCGAGCGAGCGAGCGCGCGTTCGACGCTGGCCTTGTTCATGACCAGCGCGTCCTCGATGTTGAACCCCTCATAGCTCATCACGGCGACGACGAAGTTCTGGGCCGCCGGCCGCTCGTCGTAGCCGATCTGCTCGGTCGTCTGGGTCTTCACCATCGAGAGCTGCGGGTAGTGCAGCAGGTGCTGGCGCGTGTCCGGCCGGATCCGGTAGTTCGCGCTCGGCAGCCCCAGCGACTGCTTGATCATCCCTGCCCCCATCGTAATGCGGGGCGAGGCGTTGTGCTCGGGGTAGGGGATCATGCCCGCACCGATCGAGAAGATCAGCGACGGATCGATCTCGAGGTGCGTGTGTTTCTCGGTTAGATCGTCCTCGTCGACGCCGACGAGGATGTCCTCTTCCTCCTCGGCGTCGATGAACTCGATGTAGCCGTGATCGACGAGATCCTCGAACTCGAGGTCGCCGTCCTGGAGCGCCTCGATCTCCTGCTGGGAGATGCGTGGTTCGCCGTCCTCGACGACCAGCAGCGGCCGTCGTGCACGGCCGGCGTCGGCGTTGACGATCACTTCGCGAGTGCGGTCTTTCACCGAGACGTTGACCATCTCGCTGACGTCGCCGATGCGTCGCGCTTCGCGGATCTGTTCTGCGAGTTCGTGCGGGTCGGGATGCGTCCCCACCAGCGACCCGTTGACGTAGACTTTCGCCTCTCGTTGTTGGCTGCTCATAATTTAATCGTCCCCTGCCGCTGTCGTCCGTTCGATGCCTTCGAGGCCGGGAATGCCCTCGACGCCCATCGATGCGAGTTCGCGTTTGAGTTCCTGTTCGTCCTCGACGTTCTGTGAGAGCTCCATCGATTGGGCGAAGTTCTTCACCAGTCCACAGTTCGGTCCCTCCGGCGTCTCCGATGGCCCGATGCGACCCCACTGGGTTGCGTGCAGGTCCCGCGCTTCGAAGTGGGGCTGCGAGCGAGAGAGCGGGCTGCGAAGGCGGCGCAGGTGGGAAAGAACGCCCATAAAGTCCGTCCGGTCGACCAGCTGGCTCACACCGGATCGGCCGCCGACCCAGTTGCCCGTCGCGATCGGGTGCTCGAGCCGTTCAGTAAGCACGTCGGATCGAACGACCGTGTTCACCGAGAGCTGCCGGTTTCGCATGTTTGCGCGCTCGAGCTGGTATTTCACGTCCCGCGCCAGCTTGTTCAGCGCGGTCCGGAACAGGTCCTTCATCAGGTCGCCGCTGACCTTGAGCCGCTTGTTCGCGTAGTGGTCCTTGTCGTCGGACTCGCGCCGTCCGAGCGCGAGTTCGAAACAGGCCTCGGCCATCCGACAGAGGTAGTGGGCCTTGTTGATCCGGACGTCCTCCTCCTCGACGCCCTCCTCGTGGAGGTGAGGCAGGAGGTAGCGGTCAATGACGTAGTTAGCCCGCTTGAGCTGGTAGTTCTTCCCCTGGCCGGAGGCGACGCGCTTCCCGAGCTCCTCGATGGCCCCCTCCTCGGTCTGGACCTCGGCTTCCTCGAGGTTCTCGAGCATGTACTTGACGACCTCGGGGTCGTTCGAGACCTTGTGGACGATTTCCTCGTCCGATTCGAGGCCGAGCGCCCGCACGAGCGTCACGAAGTTGATCGAGCCAGACACCGAGGGGAACGAGACCTCGAGCAGTCCCTCACGATTCCGTTCGCACAAGACGAGAGCGCGGTAGCCGCGGCGCTGCGAGAATGTCTTGGCGACCTGAATCTCGTCGCCGTACTTGCTGTCGTACTCCGCGAGGATCTTGTTCGGTGCGAGGTCCTCACTGGTCATCAGCACCCGCTCGGAGCCGTTGACGATGAAGTAGCCGCCGGGGTCGGCGGGGTCCTCGCCGATCTCGATCAGTTCCTCGTCGGAGAAGCCGGCGATGTTACACTTGTCGGAGCCGACCATGATCGGCATCCGGCCGATCTTCGTCTCGGTCGAGTCGACGACCCGCTCGTCGCCCTCCTCGCCCTTGACGATGGACATCTCCATGAACACTGGCGCGGAGTAGGTGATGTTGCGGAGGCGGGCCTCCTGTGGGTACAGCAGTTCTTCGGAACCGTCCGCCTCTCGGACGCGGGGCGTGACGACGCGGACGTCGCCCAGTTCGACGTGGACCGGCTCCTCGCCTTCCTTGTCGCCGATGTCCGTGTCGATCGTCTCCTTCTCGTCGACGACCCGCTGCATTCCTCGGTTGAGGAAGGCGTTGAACGAGCGGTAGTGGTGTTCGGCGATCCGTTCCTTCGCGAAATATTCACGCGAAATCTCTCGTCGGTCGTCGCGGTTTAGTTCAATTGCCATTTATTCCACCACGAGTCGATAGATGACTGCCTGCTCGGTCGTCCGCGAGTCACGGACGATCTTGATAACGTCGCCGATCTCCGCCTCGTCGGGGAGGGCGGGATCCTTGCGCTGTATTTTCGGTAAATCTGTACGATCGATGTTGTATTCCTCGAGCACCTCCTCGAGTGTGTCTTCCTCGAGGACACTGTGCTCCGGAACCAGTTCGTGTTGGCTTACGTCTACCATGTGTTGGTGTGAGTGTGGGTGTGCGTGTCGGCTATCGGGAGAGAAGCGGCTGTCACGAGATACTACAGGTAAGTAGCGGTGGGAGGCATTTAACGGTTACTAACTCGAGGCACAAGCGGGGCTACCCGGCCGGGCAAAGTTGACCGGAACCGTCGATCACACTCGAGAGTATCCGGTTCTCAGTTATATTCCTTGTGGGTCGTGTGATGTTGTAGCACGATATAGTGAGGGGAAACGGGCTCGAGGCGGCTATCGTGGCGCGATTGACCGTACCACACGGTGTTCGATTGAAAAGCCTTAATACCAGCAGCGGGTAACCATGTGTTGAAGCCCGGGTGGTGTAGTGGCCCATCATACGACCCTGTCACGGTCGTGACGCGGGTTCAAATCCCGCCTCGGGCGCTTTCTCGAAGAACTAACCGACGAGCGAAGCGGGTCGCTATTCCTCG
>Ga0136574_100651_pt1 | contig 12509 bp, 9 predicted proteins | sample AntDeeMetagen134_FD_101383 | JGI IMG/M metagenome (GOLD analysis project Ga0136574, IMG submission 101383) | Saline lake microbial communities from Deep lake, Antarctica - Metagenome #134 | ecosystem: Environmental > Aquatic > Non-marine Saline and Alkaline > Saline | place: Antarctica: Deep lake...
AGGACGACAGGGCCTCGTCGCCCGTTTTGTCCGTTAGGAACGCCGAGAGCGCAGACCCACTGAAGCAGTGCTCAGGAGGGACGGGGCCACCATCAAACAGCGATCGATCGTGTTAGCATGACTGAGATCGCCCCTAGCAAGGACACACCAACTCGGTTCGGCACTTCGTCACGACACCGTTGCGAGACCGGTGTGGGGACCGTGGCGACACGCCGTCGAAACGTCCACACGGTCACCGACCGGACTCACAGCGCGGATTACTCGAGATCGAAGCGATCGTTGGTCATCACTTTGTGCCACGCGTCCACGAAGTCGTCGACGAACGTCTCCTCGGCGTCGTCGGTTCCGTAGGTTTCCGCGATGGCGCGAAGCCGGGCGTTCGATCCGAAGACGAGATCGGCGCGCGAGCCCTTCCAGACGAGCTCGCCCGTGTCACGGTCGCGTCCTTCGAACACGTTGTCGGCGTCCGAGACCGGTTCCCACTCCGTGTCCATGCCCAGCAGGTTCACGAAGAAGTCGTTGGTCAACGTCCCTGGTCGGTCGGTGAACACGCCGAGATCGGTGTCGTCGTGGTTCGCATCGAGCGCCCGCATGCCGCCAACCAGCACCGTCATCTCGGGCGCTGTCAGGTCCAGGAGGTCCGCCCTGTCGACCAGCAGCTCTTCGGCCGGTTGGTTGGCCTCCTCGCCGCGGTAGTTCCGGAACCCGTCCGCCACCGGTTTGAGCGCCTCGAACGAGTCGACATCGGTCTGTTCCTGTGAGGCGTCCGTGCGACCCGGTTCGAACGGAACCTCGACATCGTGCCCGGCCTCGGCGGCCGCCTGCTCGACGGCCGCGTTGCCGCCCAGCACGATCAGATCGGCGAGGGAAACTTTCGTTCCGTCCGAGCGTGAGTCGTTGAATTCCTCTTTGATCTCCTCCAGAATGTCCAGCACGGGCGTCAGCTGCTCCGGCTCGTTCACGTCCCAGTCCCGCTGCGGACGGAGGCGAATCCGGGCCCCGTTCGCCCCGCCGCGCTTGTCGCTGTCGCGGTAGGTCGATGCCGACGCCCACGCGGTCTCGACCAGTTCGGATACTGAGAGCTCCGAATCGAGGATCGACTCTCTGAGCGTGGCGGTCCCCTCCTTGCCGACCAGATTGTAGTCAGCGTCGGGGAGGGGGTCCTGCCACAGCATCTCTTCGTCGGGAACCTCCGGGCCGAGGAACCGCTCCGGCGGGCCCAGATCGCGGTGGATCAGCTTGTACCACGCCTTTGCGAAGGCCGCTTGGAACTCCCGTGGGTCCTCCCGGAAGCGCTCGACGATCTCTCGGTAGTCCGGATCGCGCTTCAGGGCGATGTCCGTCGTCAGCATCATCGGCGTGCGCTTCCCCTCCGAATCGTGGGCGTCCGGCACGGTGTCTTCGAGTTCCTCTCCAGCTGGCGTCCACTGCCACGCACCGCCAGGACCCTTCTCCGCTTCCCACTCGTGATCGAGCAGGTTGTCGAGATAGCCCATGTCCCACGAAATCGGCGCGTCGGTCCACGGCCCCTCGATGCCGCTGGTGATCGTGTCGGCCCCGCGACCCGACTCGTAATCGCCCTCCCAGCCGAGGCCCTGTTCCTCGATGGGAGCCGCCTCGGGTTCGGGACCGAGGTTCGTGGGTTCGTCGGCACCGTGGACCTTCCCGAACGTGTGGCCGCCGGCGATGAGCGCGGCGGTCTCCTCGTCGTTCATCGCCATCTGGCTGAACGTCTGGCGGATGTTGTGTGCCGATCCCTCGGTGTCGGGTTCACCGTACGGGCCCTCCGGATTCACGTAGATGAGGCCCATGACGGAGTTGCCGAGCGGATTTCTGAGGTCGCCCTCCTCGTCGAAACGCTCGGGAGAGGTGGTTTCCATCTCCTCTTCCGGCCCCCAGTCGACGGCCTCGTCGGGCGCGAAGGCGTCTTCACGGCCGCCGGCGAAGCCGAACGTCTCGAAGCCCATCGATTCGAGGGCAACGTTCCCGGTCAGCACCAGCAGATCGCCCCACGAGAGGCTTTTGCCGTACTTTTGCTTGACCGGCCAGAGCAGCCGGCGCGCCTTGTCGAGGTTCGCGTTGTCGGGCCAGCTATTCAGGGGCGCAAAGCGCTGTCGAGCGCCGGACGCGCCGCCACGACCGTCGCTGGTGCGGTACGTGCCGGCGCTGTGCCACGCCATCCGAATCATCAACGGCCCGTAGTGACCGTAATCGGCCGGCCACCACTCCTGGGACGTGGTCAGCACGTCCTCGATGTCCGCCTTCACGGCGTCGAGGTCGAGCGACTCGAACGCCTCGGCGTAGTCGAACTCCTCGTCCATCGGATCGCCCGGGCGAGTGTTCCGATCGAGGACATCCAAACTCAACTGGTTCGGCCACCAGTCCTGGTTTGATCCATCCATCATCGGATACCTGCCGAGACCTCGTCGTCCGGTTCGCCCAGCCCGTCGTTCGGAGTTGTGTCTGTCATGAGTCGGGGTACGTACGCCAACAGTCCGTCCCGAGACAGTATAAATCTGACCAACCTGAGACCACGATATCCAGAATATATCTCATGCTATACAAACTATTTCTATCGATCTGCAAGACAGTCGGTGCCGGCCACTATCGGATCGACCACAGCAGATCGGCAGCCATCGGTGTGTTCGGTCGATGAATCGAAGGAGATGAAGTGAAAACCGGACGGGCGCGACGGGATGTGAACCACGGTCGTTTCGCTCAGTTCACTCCTTGATTCAAATCTCGCGCGGTCCTCGCGCTGCTCCTCACGTGTGTTCGTCGCTCACGGGCGCGACGGGATTTGAACCCGCGACGTCTTGGTCCGGAACCAAGAACTCTATCCACTGAGCTACGCGCCCACGATCAGCAGTAACGCCGATGCCGATTTAGTCGTTGTGAAAATCGCCCGCGTCGCGTCAGGGCGTCTCGCTGGTTTCGAGCGTGAGGTCGGCAGTCGGGTAGGCCACACAGGTCAGCGTGTAGCCGTCGCCGAGCTCGTCCTCGCTGAGCATCTCCTGGCCGTCGTGGGTCAGGTACTCCTCGGCGGGTCCATCGGTAACCTGACCGCCACACGAAACGCACTGGCCCTGTCGACAGGCGTAGGGCAGGTCCCAGCCCTCGTCCTCGCCGGCGTCGAGGAGGGGTTCGTTCTCCTTGACCTCGATCGTCTCGCCCTCCTTCGCGTACTCGATCTCGAACGTGTCGGCCTCGTCGTCGGGAATCTCCGCGGGGCTGGGCTCTGCCTCTTCGGCCTCACCCTCTGCGAGCTCGCCGTCTGCCTCGCCGCCACCGCCGACCGCACTCCCCGGGACCGCCCCGCCGCCGATCGAGCGGTTCATCGGCTCGGGGAAGCCCGTCTCCGGCACGCTCTCGGTGCGGTGTTCGAGCACGTCCTGTGAGATGTCGTCCGGGATGATTCGTTCGGTACCTGGCGAAAAATGCAGCGCTACCATGACGAGCACAGCCAAAAGCCCGATGGAGAGACCGACGACCTCGACCATGACCGCGCTATGGAATCGTGGTTTAACTAGCTATCGGTCTCCCACTTTTTGCTTCGCTCAGTCGCTCCCTGCGGTCGCTCCTTCGCTTGCAAAAACATGGAGAAAAAGCCAACGTCACCCCCTGCGGGGGTTCCTCGGCCCGCTCGCTCACTCCGCGCTCACGGCTGCGCCGTTCGCGCAAGCCGCGGCGCGAAGCGCCGCGCGTTCGCTCGCGGTACGATCGCTTGCCAACCGCACCACAACCGCACAGCACCGCCGAAGCCCTCGGCGTCTCACGCGAGCAGAGCGAGCGTGAGGCTCGTCGTGGAGCGAAGCGGAACGACGGCGCGCGCTCACTCCGTTCGCTACTCGCTCCCTTCGGTCGATCGCGCGCCTCGCCCTTCATCCGCCAGGGACCGCTGCCGCACCGCCACCGCAACCACCGCAACCGCCGCACCGCAGTCGCCTACCGCCTGGCAACCTCGTGGCGACCGAACCCGTATCGGAGCCGGTTGGCGAGTCGCCGGGCGAAGCGTCCGTCGTCGGCCCGCGAGCCGAACCGTTCGGCGAGCGCGGTGTAGATCAGCGGCACCGGAATTTCCTGGGCGAGCGCCTCCTCGACGGTCCACGTGCCCGTCGAACCGCCCGCAACGCGATCGGCCACGCTTCCCAAATCGCCGCCTTCCTCGGCGAACGCCTCCTCACAGAGTTCGAGCAGCCACGATCGGATCACCGCGCCGTTGTTCCACGTCTGGGCGACCGATTCGAGATCGAGGTCGTACCGTCCGTCGTGGAGGAGTTCGAACCCCTCGCCGTAGGCCTCCATCAGCGCGTACTCCACCCCGTTGTGAACCATCTTGACGTAGTGACCCGAACCTGCGGGCCCCATCCTCGCGTGGCCGTCGGAACCCGTCGCCACGGCGTCGAACACCGGACTTAGCTCCTTGTAGGCCCACTCGGGCCCACCGATCATCAACGAAAAGCCGAGCTCTGCGCCGGCCGGCCCGCCGGAAGTCCCACAGTCGAGATACGCCGCCGGCGTGGTGTCGGCCCGCCGCACCGACTCTTCGAAGTGTGAGTTGCCGCCGTCGACCACCACGTCGTCGCTCGCGAGGTGGGCTTCGAGGTCGTCGAGCGCGGCGTCGATGGCCTCGCCCGCGGGCACCATCAACCAGATGCGTTTTTCCTTTCCGAGCCGATCGGCGAGGTCCGCGAGGGAGTCGGCCGGCTCGGCTCCCGCCGCTGCGGCGGTCGCAACGGCCTCCCCGTCCACGTCGAAGGCGACTACGTCGTGGCCCGCATCGAGCACGCGCTCGGTCACGATCCGCCCCATCCGCCCGAGTCCGACGACGCCCAGTTGCATACCCGCCCCTCCGCGGGCGCGCAGGTAGGGGTTGTGGTTGTGGGTCAGGGCGGTTTTCGCCCGTCGTTCGAACGACGCTCATCGTTCGTGGACGGCGACGTCCCGTCGGCGGCCGACCGCCCCAGCGCGCGGCGCTCGCGCGAGTCGAGATCGCCCGTCCCGCTCGACTGCGTGCCCAGCACGAGGTCCTCGACGGTCGCTCCCTGATGGCTGGCGACCCGCTCGACGAGCTCGCCGTCCTGCATCCGCTGCAGGCCCTGCCAAAGACCGAGGAACAGCGCTGTGGGCGCGACACAGACGAACATGCCGACCAGCACGCGAAACAGGAGGTTCACGAAGTATGTTAGAGTTTGTCGTACTAATCGCTGACGCTCCTCATAGCCTCGACACGAGCGCCGACAGTCGGTGAATGCTGGCCGAACGCATCGACGCGGTGTCGCCCAACACGAACGTTTATCAGACGGACTCGCGTGGGTGGTGTCATGAGCGTGATGTCGTCGGTAGTACGTCGCTGAACCACCGACTTGCACGTTCTCGGCACAATTGTTCGCCCAGTCGCGGGTATCCAGAAAGGACGATTCATGACAGAGCTAGCTGAAACCTACGACCCCGACGCGCTCGAAGCCAAGTGGCGCGAGGAGTGGCACGAGTCCGACCTGTATCGCGACGACGACCACGATGACACCGCCGAGCGAAGCTCGGCAAGCAGTCGGACGCAGTCCGACGACGGCGCAACCGAGTACGTGATCGACACGCCGCCGCCCTACCCGACGGGCGATCTCCACATCGGGCACGCGCTCGGCTGGAGCTACATGGACTTCGCCGCGCGCTACCACCGAATGCAGGGAAAGAACGTCTCCTTTCCCCAGGGATGGGACTGTCACGGCCTCCCCACCGAAGTGAAAGTCGAGGAGAACCACGACATCCGGCGGACCGAGGTCTCGCGCGAGGAGTTCCGGGAGCTGTGCGTCGAGCACACCGAACGGAAGATCGACGGGATGAAGGAGACGATGCAGTGGCTCGGCTTCTCTCAGGACTGGTCCCAGGAGTACCAGACGATGGACCCCGAATACTGGGGGAAGACCCAGCGGTCGTTCGTCGAGATGGCGGAGAAGGGGTACGTCCACCGTGACGAACACCCAGTCAACTGGTGTCCCCGATGCGAGACCGCAATCGCCGACGCCGAAGTCGAGAACGTCGACACCGAAGGAACCCTCTCGACGGTCCGATTCCCAGGTGTCGACAACGACGCGATCGAGATCGCGACGACGCGCCCCGAACTCCTCGCAGCCTGCGTCGGAATGGCGGTCGACCCTGACGACGAGCGCTACGCGGGCCGGGTGGGCGACACCTTCGAGGTGCCGCTGTTCGGCCACGAAGTCGAGCTGGTTGCTGACGAAGAGGTCGACGGCGACTTTGGTACTGGTGCGGTGATGATCTGCACCTTCGGCGACAAGCAGGACGTCGACTGGTGGGCGGAGTACGACCTCGATCTCCGGCCCGTCGTGACCGAGGACGGCCGACTCGCAGAGGACGTCGAGGAGTTCGGCGGGCTCGCGGTCGACGAGGCGAAGGACGAGATCAGCACCGCACTCCAGAGAGAGGGGTATCTCCGCGACCAGGAACCGATCGAGCAGTCGGTCGGGGCGTGCTGGCGGTGTGACACGCCGATCGAGATCCTCTCGAAGGAGCAGTGGTTCGTCCGGGTCGATCAGGATGAAATCCTCGGCAAGGCTCGGGAGGTCGATTGGATTCCCGAGCACATGTACGGCCGCCTCGAAGAGTGGACCGAGGGGATGGACTGGGACTGGGTGATCAGCCGCCAGCGCGTGTTCGCCACCCCGATTCCGGCGTGGTCGTGCGACGACTGTGGCCACTGGCACGTCGCCGAGTTGGACGATCTCCCAGCCGAACCAACCGAGTACGATCCCGACGCCGACTGTCCCGACTGCGGTGCGGACGCGTGGACCGGCGAAACCGACGTGATGGACACGTGGATGGACTCGTCGATCTCGGCGCTCCACGTCGCAGGCTGGCCCGACGAGTCATTCGAGCCCGTGCAGCTCCGCGAGCAGGGCCATGACATCATTCGGACGTGGGCGTTTTACACGCTCCTCCGGACGGCCGCACTCGAAGGCCAGCGGCCGTGGGACGAGGCGCTCATCAACGGGATGGTGCTCGGGACTGACGGCAACAAGATGAGCAAGTCGAAGAACAACTCGGTCGCGCCGATCGATGTCGTCGAGGATCACTCGGCCGACGCGTTCCGCCAGGCGCTCGCCCTCGGCGGCCAGCCGGGGAGTGACATCCAGTTCCAGCCCAAAGAAGTCACGAGCGCGTCGCGCTTCCTCACGAAGCTCTGGAACATCACGCGCTTTGCAAGCCAGCATCTCGACGCCGAAACCGCCGCTGAAACGGCCACAGACGGAGGAGCGCTCGACGAGGCCGCCACCGACGCCGACCGCTGGATCCTCTCGCGGTGCGCGCGGGTCGCCGACGACGTGGCAGCCGACATGGACGAGCACCGCTTCGATCGTGCGCTCCGGAAGGTCCGGGAGTTCGTCTGGCACGACCTCGCCGACGACTACGTCGAACTCATCAAGGGCCGGCTGTACGAGGGGGATCCAGCCGAGCGCGACGCCGCGCGCCACGCCCTCTCGACGACGCTCTCGGCATCGCTCCGCCTACTTGCGCCGTTCTCGCCGTTCCTCGCCGAGGAGGCGTACCACCATCTTCCCGATACGTCGGGCAGCGTCCACGCCGCCGCGTGGCCCGCGCTCGACATCGCCGACGACGACGCCGAAGCGCGCGGCGAGCGGATCGCCGCAGTCGCGAGCGCGGTCCGGGCGTGGAAATCCGACGAAGGAATGGCGCCCAATGCCGATCTCGATCGGATCGAGGTCTACGCCGACGGGATCGCCGGACTCGACACCGGCGACCTGAGCGCGACGGTGAACGCCCCGGTGACGGTCGCAACGGGCGAACCCGACATCGAGATGGTCGCCGTCGGCGTCGATCCCGACCACAGCACGATCGGCCCCGAGTTCCGCGATCGGGCGGGCGCAGTCGTGGGCGCGCTCGAAGCCGCCGATCCCGCCGCTATCGAGCGCCAGAAGAACGAGAACGGCACGATCGAACTCGACATCGAGGGTGAGACGGTCACGCTCGACGGCGGCGCAGTCGCGGTTGAGCGCGAGCAGCGCGTCGCAGGCGAGGAGGTTGCGGTTCTCGACGCCGACGGCGCGACGGTGCTTGTGTTCCCGTAGCGCCGGCTTTCGCTCCGGTATGTTCAATTCACTTGTTACAGCGCCGCTGCAACAGTCTCGGCTACCGAATCCGACGCCAGTAAAAAATCGTTTCGTCGGCTCGGGGCGGTCGACGGCTGCGTTCTCAGGCGTAGCGTTCGAGTTCGGGGCGGTCGAGGTCGGAGAGTACGTCGCCCGCGGTGTCGTCGAGCAGGCTCTGGCCCTCGGCGGTGATCCGACGGCCCTCGCCCTCGGCGGTCTCGACGAGGTCCTCGGCTTCGAGCTGCTGGAGCGCGGTCCGGATGATCTTCCCGCTACCCTCGGTCTTTTTCGCCGGTGCGACGCCGTAACGGTTCGAGCCGTCCTTGGTGCCGCCGTAGGCGGTCGTGAGCCGATCGACGCCGATCTCGCCATCGATGGCGACTCGTCGAAGGAGGCTGGCGGCGCGGGTTCGCCAGAACTCCTCCTGTTCGGGCGGGAGTTCGCGTCCCGGACCGGTCTTCGCGTAGGTCGCCCAGTCGGGGCGTTCGATGCTCTCCGGGAGGCGATCGACGAGCGCGTCGATGAGCGCATCCGCCGGAGCGTCGTAGAGAGTTGCCATACGTACGAAACGCTCGCGGTCGGGGTTAAACGCGTCGGTAGCGCTCCGTCAGCGGTCGGCGAGCACCGCTGCGGTGCCGCCGCCGACGACAGTGGGCAGAAGGTAGGTCGCGCCGCGGTGGATGAGGACGGCGGCCGTCACGGTCGCCAGCGGGATGCCGGTGGTTGCGGTGACGAGCGCACCGAGGACGAGCTCGACGCCACCGAGCCCGCCGGGCAGGGGTGTGATGCTCGCCATCGCGCCCGTCGGGATCGCGACCAGCACGACGGCGGGCGAGACGGTGTACCCGAGCGCGAACAGCGAGAGCCACAGCGAGGTCGCGAGGCCGACCCAGCCCGCAGCCGAGAAGGCGAGCGCGAACACCAGCCCGCGGGGGTTGGTGGCGACGCGTTCGACGGCCGCAAAGAAGCCCTCGATGCGGGCTTCGAGTGCATTCCGGCTCGGTGCCGATCGACGCGGGACGAGCTCGCCGAGGCGCTGGAGAAGCGGGGCGAGCGAGTCGACCGTAGTCCGTTCGAGCCGGTAGCGATTGCGCCACCCGAGCACCACCGCGATCGACACCGCGACCGCGAACGCCACGACCGCAGCCGCCGCGTACTCGAGGTTCTCGGTGAACGTGATCGTCGTCGCGAAGTAGCTCAATCCGACAAGGGCGAGCCCGATCGAGGGAACGAAGTTGAGCGCGTCGACGCTCGCGATCGCCGCGAGCCCGGTCTCGTACTCGGTGTCGGAGGCCCGCGAGATGAGCAGCGCGCTCACCGGCTCGCCGCCGGCCTGGCCAAAGGGCGTGACGTTGTTGGCGAAGGTCGCGCCCGCGAACACGAGGACGGCCGCCGGGACCGTGATCGGTGCGCCGAGCACACCCAGCACCGTGTGCAGCGACATTCCCCACGCGCCGAGCCAGCAGACCGCGATCGCCACGATCCCGAGCAGCACAGGCAAGCTGGCCCCCGCAAGCGCGTCGATCGTCTTGTCGATTCCGACACCCCAAAGGAGAACGGCGAAAACGCAGAGCGCACCTGCAAATCCGATGAGCGTGGCTCTGAGGTCGTCGCCGCGGATCATGTCGGTGTCGAAGGAGCGACCTCGGGATGAACCCTCCGGAACGCGTTCGTGATTGTTGGCCGAAAGGATTGATCGGTCGTCGTCACCGCGATCGAACGGGTTTTCCTCACTGGTGTCGAACGCCTGCCATGGACGAGCGGGCGGCTCTCGACAGCCTCACCGGGCGCATCCCTGCCGCGGGCGACGACTGTGCGGTCGTCGACGGCTCGGTGCTCACGACCGACATGCTCCACGAGACGACCGACTTCCCCGACGGCACGACGCGGTACACCGCGGGCTGGCGCGCGGTCGGCGCGTCGCTGTCGGACGTGGCCGCGATGGGAGCCGCCGCCCAGGCAGCGGTCGCGGTCTACGCCGCACCCGAACTCGACGACGAGGAGTTACAAGCGTTCATCCATGGGGCGCGCGACGTTTGCGAGGTATGCGGGGCGGAGTACGTCGGCGGCGATCTCGACAGCCACGACGAGTTCACCGTCGCGACGACTGCGCTTGGCCGGACCGACGACGCCGTGTTGCGGTCGGGTGCGGAGCCGGGCGAGGCGGTCTGTGTGACCGGCCGGCTTGGTCGGAGCGGTGCAGCCCTTGAACTGTTCGCGGCGGGCGAGGACGACCGCGCGAACGATCTGTTTCAGTTTTCCCCGCGGGTCGCGGCGGGCGAGGCGATCGCTCCGCACGCTGGCGCGATGATGGATGTGAGCGACGGGCTCGCCCGATCGCTCCACCAGTTAACTGCGGCAAGTGACTGTGGCTTTGCGGTCGAAACACCGTTGCCCGTCGCCGATGCGGTCGGCGAGGTCGCCGCCGATCCGGCCGAAGAGCGGGAGCTGAGCGTCTTCTTCGGCGAGGACTTCGAACTCCTGTTCACTGTCCCCGAGAGCGCACTCGATACCGTCTGCGAGGCCGCACCCGTCGCCATCACACGGATCGGAACAGTCGTCGAGAGCGGTGTGACCCTCGACGGCGACCCGCTCGATGATCGGGGCTACACCCACGGATAGCGCGCCGCGCGACCGCGGTGGCGGCGCGGTTGCGGTGCGGCGGTCGCGGAGGTGCGGCTGCGGTGGTTGTCCTGGCGTCTCGACGAGCGAAGCGAGTCGAGGCTCAGGAGAGCGTGCTCTCCTGGTGGATGAAGGGCGAGGTACGACCGAAGGGAGTGCCGAGGGCTTCTGCGGTGCTGTGCGGTGTGGTTGCGGAGAGCGCCAGTAGCCCTACCGTGAACGAACGAGCGTAGCGAGTGAGCGAGCGGGTGTTTTTAGTCCAGGTTTTTACTGCGGGGGGTCGCCAAGGCGACCCCCCGCAGTAAAAAAGTGGGTCTTAGAGAACACGTTTGCCGAGCGCGCTCGCCAGCAGTTCGACGCCGAGTTCGGCGGTTTCGTTGTGTGAATCGAGGATCGGATTCGCCTCGACGAGTTCGAACGAGCGGAGGACACCCTCATGTTCGTCACGGTCGGCGACGGTTTCGAGCGCAGAGTGGGCCTCGCGGTAGGTGACGCCGCCGCGGACGGGAGTGCCGACACCCGGCGCATGAGAGGGATCGAGCCAGTCGAGATCGAGGCTGACGTGGGCCCCGTCGACGCCATCGGTAGCGATATCGAGCGCCTCCTCGGTGACATCGACGACGCCGCGCTGGTCGATATCGGACATGGTGTAGGCCGTAATCGCGCTATCGCGGATGCGCTCGCGTTCGGGCTCGTCGACGCTCCGGAGGCCAACGAGGACGACGTTCTCCTCGCGGAGCCCGGGTGCGTTCGCCCACGGTGTGTCCCCGAACGTGCCCATCCCGAGCGCGGCCGCGAGCGGCATCCCGTGGACGTTTCCTGAAGGAGTGGTTTCAGGCGTGTTGACATCGCTGTGGGCGTCAAACCAGATCGCACCGATCTCGGCGTCGCGGGACGCGCCGGCGAGGGTCCCGATCGCGATGGAGTGATCGCCACCGAGGACAAGCGGGAGCGCGCCGCTGTCGAGCGAGGACGCGACTTCGTCGGCGAGCCGCGTACAGACCGACTCGACCTCGTCGAGATACTTCGCGTTGGCCTCGATCGATCCTGCCTCGGGGTCGCGTTCCTCGGCGTGAGGAACCGTGAGATCGCCCGCATCGACATACGAGCGACCGATACTGCCGAGCGTCGACGCGAGGCCGGCGTAGCGGATCGCCGAGGGCCCCATGTCGACGCCCCGCCGGTCGGCTCCGAGGTCCATTGGGACGCCGATTGTACTGATCGTCATGGGAGCACCTCGATCGCGGCGGTATAAAAATCGGCTGTGATGGCCGCGGCGACTGAAACTGGGTTGCTGAGGGTTGGCGGCTGAGGGTGCAATTACTGGGCTGTGGCGGCTGGCCGGGCTACTGGTACTGCGCGCAGACCCGCCGAATCCCCTCTTCGAACTCGATTTGGGGCTCCCAGCCGGTCGCCGCCGTCATTTTCGTGGCGTCGGCCATCGTGTCGTGGACGAACATGTCCTCGTCGATCGGGTTTTCGACGTGTTCGGGCTCGATCTCGGTGTTGAGCTCGTCGTTCAGCATCTCGACGACCGTGTTCGCGGCGTGGCTCTCGCCCGTCCCGAGGTTGTAGATCCCCGTCAGCCGGTTGTCGGCGGCAGCTTCGAGCCCCCGGACGATGTCCGAGACGTGGGTGAAATCCCGGGTGTGCGAGCCGTCGCCGTAGAGCACCGGCGGACGGCCGTTCGCGAGGTCGTCGGCGAACTGTGCGATGATGTTGGCGAACTCGCCCTTGTGTCCTTCCGAACCACCATAG
>Ga0136574_100663_pt1 | contig 12313 bp, 10 predicted proteins | sample AntDeeMetagen134_FD_101383 | JGI IMG/M metagenome (GOLD analysis project Ga0136574, IMG submission 101383) | Saline lake microbial communities from Deep lake, Antarctica - Metagenome #134 | ecosystem: Environmental > Aquatic > Non-marine Saline and Alkaline > Saline | place: Antarctica: Deep lake...
GCTCGAACTCGTCGTCCTGGTCGTCGCGGGCGTCGCGGTGTACACCGCGCTCGTGCTCGGTCTCGAACGCTACTCGGGCTACGACAGCGTGCGCCTCTGTCGCCGGATGATCGAAACCGTCGTCTCCTGACCCCGACGACCCGGCCGATTGGCCGCCGCCGGCTCCCTGCCGACGAACCACAACACGTGAATGCAGCGCGCCCCACGAGACGCCATGTCCATCCTCGACGACACCCGGGCCGTCATCGCCAACGGTCCCGTCTGTGATCCCTGTCTCGGCCGGGTGTTCGCCGATCGGAGCTTTGGCCTCACGAACCACGAGCGCGGCCACGCCCTCCGGATCACGAGCGCGCTCGATGACGACGACCCCTTCGAGCCTTCCGAGGGGCCGGAGGCGTGCTGGGTCTGTGAAGGCGAATGTGGAAACTACGACGCGTGGGCCGAGCGCGCGGTCGACGCGCTTGACAGGATCGACTTTTCGACCTACCAGGTCGGGACACGCGTCCCGCCGCTGATCGAGGAGAACGATCGACTGCTCCGCGAGGACAGCGACCTTCCGCCCGACGCAGGCGAGTCGTTCAAATCCGCGCTGAACCGCGAGGTTGGCAAGCGGGTCGGCGAACGCACGAATACTACTGTGGACTTCGAGCGGCCGGACGTGCTCGCGCTCGTCAACCTCGAACGCGGCGATGTAGACGCGCAGATCAACCCTGCGTTCGTCTACGGCCGCTATCGAAAACGAGAGCGTGGAATCCCCCAAACGGAGTGGCCCTGCCGGGAGTGTGGCGGCGGTGGCACCCAGCTCGCCGCCGACGGCGGCACCGAACCCTGCGATTACTGCGGCGGCAGCGGCTATCTCTACGACGAGAGCGTCGAGGAGCTGACCGCACCGGTCGTCGAGGACGCGATGGATGGTGCAGACGCGGTGTTCCACGGTGCCGGCCGTGAGGATGTCGACGCGCGTATGGTCGGCACTGGCCGGCCGTTCGCCATCGAGGTCAAGGAGCCACACCGCCGCACGATCGACCCCACAGAACTCGAAGCCGCGATCAACGACTTCGCCGACGGCACGGTCGAAGTCGAGGGGCTCCGGCGCGCGACCCACGAGATGGTCGAGCGCGTGAAGGAACACGACGCACACAAGACCTACTCGATGAGTGTAGCGTTCGCCGAACACGTCGAGGAACGGGAGTTCGCCGAGGCGCTCGCCACCCTTGACGGCGCGGCGATCGCCCAGGACACCCCCGAGCGCGTCGACCACCGCCGGGCGAGTCGCACCCGCGAGCGCACGGTGTACGAGATCGACGGCGAACTCGAACCCGACCGCGACACCGACGCCGGGACCGACAACACCCGCGACGCCGAACCCGGCCCCGCCGACGCCACCACCGACGCCGACCCTACCGACGCGAACGGCAACAGCGAGGGCGCGCGCCACGCAACGATCGAACTCCGTGGTGAGGGTGGGCTCTACGTCAAGGAGCTCGTGAGCAGCGACGGCGATCGGACGGAGCCGAGCCTCGCGGGGCTGCTCGGAATCGACGCCACGGTCACGGCGCTCGATGTCCTCGCGGTCGAGGGCGAGGACGAGCCGTTCGCGACGGCCGAGTATGTGATCGGCGAGGGCGGGGACGAAACCGATGTAGACGAGCACACGAACGACGACGAAAACGAGGATCGGCGGAGCGGTTAAGCGTGGGTGTACCGTGACAAGTATGGAATGTTAATTCATGTGTCATCACTGACGTGCGGAGTACGTGTGGCTGTACGAGGACACCGAAGAGCGCGAGGAGGAGGCGACGCCCGAGTGGGCCGAGCCCGACGAGGTGACTGAGGACGAACCGCTCGTGCCGGGCGCGGCCGACTGAATCCACCACACCGACACTCCGCATTTTCGGCCGTCGAGCGCTTGATCGGCGCTGACGATCGGCGAAGGCCGAAGGTTATCACCCTGGCTCGTCTCGCTCGGCCATGATTCAGTGGCGACGGATCGACCACGTCCAGGTCACGATCCCACCGGGATCGATCGACGCGGCGCGCGAGTTCTACGGCGACGTGCTCGGCCTCTCGGAGTACGACCAGCCCGACTCGTTCGGCGACACCGACACCATGTGGTATCGTGCTGGCGATGTCGAAATCCACCTCGGGGTCGAGGATGCCGACGAGCGGTCCCGGCGACATGCCGCCTTCGAGGTCGCCGATGTCGCCGCCGCGCGCGCCCGGCTCGAATCCCACGGCGTCGAGACGTCCGACGAACCGCTGATCCCCGGCCGCGATCGATTCACGTTTCGTGATCCGTTCGGCAACCGGATCGAACTCCTCGAACGGACCTGACCGGGACGAAAGACGCTTTTCGTCGCCGCTCGCCTGGGATGCATGGAGCGTTCGTTCGGCGTCGACGAGGCCGGGCGCGGGCCAGTGCTCGGCTCGCTGTTCGTGGCGTGCGTCCGCGCCGACCCCGCTGTGCTCCCCACGGGCATCGACGACTCGAAGCGGCTCGCGCCCGCCCGCCGCGAGGCGCTCGCTGCCGAACTCTACGCCGACGACCGGATCGTGGTCGCGACCCGCGAGGTCACACCCTCAGAAATCGACGCACCCGACACCGACCTGAATGTGCTCACGATCGCGGCGGCTGGGACCGTGATCGATAGCGTGGTGAGTGCCGGGACGGACGCCGACGAGACGCCCGTCGAGAGAATGGCCGGTGTGGTCGACGCCTGCGACACCGACGCCGAGCGGTTCGGACGGCGCGTCCGCGAGGCCACGACCGCTGCTGTCGAAATCACCGCCGAACACGGCGCGGACGAGGAGTACGATCTCGTCGGTGCGGCGAGCGTCGTTGCCAAGGTCGCTCGGGACACCCACATCGACGACCTCGCTGACGAGTACGGTTCTGTGGGAAGTGGCTACCCGAGCGACCCGACCACCCGCGAGTTCCTTGCCGAGCATGTTCGCGAGCACGGCGACCTCCCACCGTTCGCCCGCCGGTCGTGGAAAACGAGCCGCGAGGCGCTCGCGGCCGCCGAACAGTCGGCACTTGCCGAGTTCTGAGCGGTCGAGATTGTCGACGAGCGCGAGAGCACGAACCGAAATCCGACACAACTGATTGTCCGCTCCGCACAGCCCACACCCTCCCCAGCCGATTCGCTCCGCTCATCCCTCGCACGAGTCGCGCGCCTCAGCGGCGCGCTCCCGCGCGCCGACCGCAGTGATTGCACACTACACGCGCACTTCTCTACCGGCTGTCCGGTGTCGAGGAGCGACGCTGCGAACGGAATCCCTTTGCCGTCCCGCGCCGGTTGGTCGGTCGCATGGAGTACGGTCTCGTCGCCCTGTGGTGCGTGGCCTACGCCCTTCTCGCCGCCGTGGGGTCCCCGATAGCCGCTCTCCTTTTCGAGCGCTTTCCCGACCGCGGCGCGACGTTCGCGCTCCCGATCCCGCTCGCAGTCCTCACACTCGTCGCCTACTGGGTTGGCCACGTCACCTTCGGGTGGGTCGCGCTCGCGGTTGCCGTTGCGGTCCTCCTCGTCGCGTCCGCTCTCGCTTTCCGCGCTGGCGGATCGATCCACCCCCGAGGACTCGTCGCTGCGATGGCGGTGTTTGGGATCGCGTTCGCGTTCCTGCTCGCGATCCGGGCGGTCGATCCGGCGGTCCATCCCGGCGGTGGCGAGAAGTTCCTCGATTTCGGCCTGCTCCGGACGGTGCTGCGCGCGGATCGGCTCCCGCCGGAGGATTTCTGGTTCGCGGGCGAGCGCCTCCGGTACTACTACGGCGGGTTCGTGATGACGGGTGTGCTCTCGATGCTCACCGACACGCCCGCACGCTACGCGTACAATCTCGCGCTCGCGGGCTTTTACGCGTCGCTCGTGACCGCGGCCTACGGCCTCGCGGGCGCGATCGCGGCCTCCCACGACCGTTCGCACCGCCTCGCCGGTGCGCTCGCGGCGCTTTTCGTCGGGATCGGCGGCAACCTTGCCACGCCTGGCCGAATGGCCCTCGGCGTGCTCCCCGAGGACCTCGTCGCGGGGTACGGCCGTGTTTTCTTCGCGGGCGTCCGCGGCGTCCCCTACGAGGAGGCGCTCGCGAACCTCACCGTCCCGAAGAGCTTCTCGTACTGGTACGGCCGGTACGTCATGGAGGGAACGCTCAACGTCTTCCCGCTTTGGTCGTTTCTCAACGGCGATCTGAGTGCGTTCATGATCGCGATGACGTTCCTCCTTGGTTGCGTCGCGCTCTCCTTTGCGTACTACCGAACCCCCGAGACCGACCGCACGCGCCGGCGCGCCCTCGTCTTTCTCGCGTTCCCGCCCGCGGTGGGGCTGTGCGCGCTGATCAGCACGTGGAGCGTGCCGAGCGCGGTCGGCGTGCTCTGGCTCTCGCTCGCCCTCGGCGACGCCCGCCCGTCAACCCTGCTGCCCGACGCGATCGCCCGACGTCTCCCTTCCCCTCCGGACGCTACAGCCACCATCGCCCGACTCCGATACGAACTCTCGCGAACGCTCGTCGCGGCCGTGCTCGCGTGCGCCGGCGGTCTCGCGGGCACGGCGTTCGCGTCGCCGTTCCTGCTCTTTCACAAGCCGGCGGTTCGTGGGGTCGAACTCCTCCCGCCACGCAGCGGTCTCGGCGAACTCTTCCTCGTCCACGGGGCCTTCCTCACGATCTTCGCTCTCTATCTCGTCGCGCGCCGTCCATGGTGGCTCAGAGCTCGACTCTCGTGCATATCCCCGAGAGCGCTCGCTGTCGCAGGCGTTGCGAGCGTCGCGGTGCTCGCCGTGCTCGGGCTGATCGTCGACCTCGCGGCGGTCGCACTCGCTGGCCCGTTCGTCGTCGCCGGCTGGGTGTTGTGTCGCACACGCGCCCACAGCCGCTCGGCACCGACGGATGCAACGACAGTGGATGGGGGCCCTCCAGAGCGTCACCGTCCATCCGATGCGGCGACCACGCTGTTCGGTGCTGGATCGCCCGTCGGCTACGAGACGGTGTTGATCGTCGCGGGGGCGGGCCTCGTACTCGCGGTGGAGTTCGCGTATGTGAGCGCGGGCTCGATCACGCGGAACGTGCGCTGGAAGACCGTCTTCAAGGTGTATCTCCAGGTCTGGGTACTCTGGAGCACCGCCGGCGGCGTCGCGCTCGCGTGGCTGCTCGCGGCCGCCCGCGACGCACTCGGCCGCGCCCTCGCCGGCCGCTCCGTCTCGCGCACCGCACCCGCCGCCGGCCTCTCCGTCCTCGTGGTCGCGGCACTCGTCGTGCCGGCCACTGGCACGTTCGCTGGCCTCGCGCTCGCGACACACTTCGACGACCCACCTGCAGAATCCGCGGGTCTCGGTCCCACGCTTGACGGAACGCGGTTCGTCGACGTCTCCCGGCCGGCCCAGGCCGAATCGATCGCGTGGCTCGACAACCGCTCGGGCCAGCCGAACATCGTGACCGAGCCGGGAACCCAGATGTACTCGTGGACGAGCGCCCCCGCGAGCCTTACGGGGGTGCCGACCGTGATCGGGTGGCGACACGAGCGCGGCTACCGCGGCGCGGCGGCGTTCGAGAAGCGTGTCGCGGCCGTGAACACGATCTACACCGAACCGTGGTCGGCGGGCGCGCCGGTGCTCGACAGATACGACGTTCGCTACATCTACGTCGGCCCGCCCGAACGCGACCGCTACGGCGATGTCCAGAACTACGCACGCCAGCCCGAGGTTTCGATCGCGTTCGAGAACCAGGCAGTGACGATCTACGCGGTCGATCCCGCTCTGGTTTGCGAATCAGGTGACACGGACTGCGGCCCCGAGTGAGCGACGGACTGGAAGCCGCCGACGAACACCGAGCCATTCCACCCGACCGCTCCGTATCGCTCCCACCACCCAGCACCACAACCGCCCACACGCCTCCCACACCCACTTTTTTACGTCGTCGGGTCTCCTCGCTCGTCGGCGAAGCCGACTCGTTGCGGGGACCACTCCTTGCAAAAACCTGGACTAAAAACATCCGCTCACTCGCGTTGCTCGTTCGCGGTTCGATTACTGACACCACCGCCCAGCACCGCAACCGCCCACACGCCTCCCCAACCGACTCCCTCGTTCGCTCGCGGTGCTCGCTTCACTCAGTCATCCCTCGCGCGCAGCCGCGCGCCAACAACAACGGGCCTCACGCACACGCCTCGACGGCTCGACAGAAGCAGATCCAATGCCGATTCGCCCCGTCTCAGCTGTCGGTCACGAGATTCCGAAGGATGTTACCGTAGGCTGGGCGGGTGATCAGGACGCCGATGAGGACGCCGACGATGGTGATGATGGCGAACCCACGGAGATCGCCGAGGCTCAAGATTGCGAGCGGGCTCATCGCGACGATGGTGGTGGCGGCGGCCGCACCGATGACCCACAGCGCCCGGCGGAACCGGCTTTTGAACACCCGGCCGGTCTTCACGTCGCTCTGGAGGATTTCGTCCGCGATGATCACGAGGTCGTCTACTCCTGTACCGATCACCGCGACGAACCCCGCAATATAGGAGAGATCGAGCGCGAGCCCGACCGCTGCGGAGAACCCGAGCAGGATGAACACCTCCGCGAGCGCGGTCGCCACCATCGGGATCGCCACCCGGAGATCGCGATACCGGATGAACACCGTGACCGCCACCGCGAGCACCGCGATCAGCCCCGTCACGAGCGAGAACGTCTTGAACTTCTGGGCGAGATCCGGTAGGATGAACTGACTCGTCCCCGCGTCGAGATCGAGCCGGGCGGGCAGCGCACCGGCCTGAAGGTTGATCCGAAGCTCCTGGGCCTCCGAGATGTTCGGTGCGGAGGTCTGATACTCCGGCCGGTTCTCGAAGTCGTCGGTGGCGAACGACTGGGCGAGCCCACGCCCGTTCTCGCCTCTTTCGATTCCCGCGGCGAAGACCACACGTTCGTCAACCACCGTGAGCAGGCAGTGACCGGTCCGACTCCCCTCGAACCGGCACGTGCTCGTGTTCGCGCGGTCGGCAAAGCCGTACTGACGCATGTCGGCCGCGAACGGCCCGGCGGCGTCGTCGGTTAGCGTCACCGGGACGATCGGCTGGCCGGCTTGATCCCGCGTGACGGGATCGGGCTGGATCCCCTGCTGGCTGTCGATCACTCTCACGCTACAGTAGCCGTCCGGAACCGTCCCGTTCGACGTGGCGTTCGTCCAACTGTTCGGGTTGCAGTAGTCCGGCGTCCGGTTCCCCTCGACAGGGAAGTACGCCACCACCGTCACCCGGCCTTGATCCGCGACGAGGTCCCGAACATCAGAGCGGTTCTGGTTCGGCACTTCGATCTGGATGTACCGCTCGCCCGCCGACTGGACGGTCTGGACCGATCCGCCCGCGAGCCCCGACTCGCTGACCTTGTTTTCGAGCGTGTTGACGGCCGTCTCGTAGGTCTGCTCGCTCACGCCCTCGCTGATGTCATCGGCCGAAACGTCGAGACCCGCCGACTGGAGCGCCCGTGCGAACTCCGCCTGCGAGACGTTGTCGGGCGCGCCGGCGGACTCCTCGCTCGTGACTCGATCGGGGAACACCTCGACGATGGCCGAGTCGTTGCCGGTCCGGACCTGGACATCCACCTCGGAGACGTTCAGCGCGGTCGCGACCTCCCCAGTGACGTTCGCCTGATTGCCCCGTTCGATATCGACGCCTTCGGCGGTCAGCCCGACGAGCGGCGCGCGGATCCGGGTCCCACCGGAGAGTTCGAGGCCGTACTGGAGGTTGGTCGGGCCGTCCGCGGTCGGCGCGGCGGTCGCGTTCGCTCCGCCGCCGCCGAGTGGGGGTGCAAATAGCGCGACCCCGGCAGCGACCACGAACACGACGAGCAGGACGAGCCGCCAGTTCCTCCGAATCATCGTGCGACGCCCTCGTACTTGTACCACCGCAGCAGACTCACGTTCATCAGATAGGTGTTCATCAGATCGGCCGTGAGCCCGAACACGAGGACGACCCCGATGTCGGGCAGTAGCGGAATGTCGAAGTACCACGCGACGATCGCCATCACCGCCATCGCCGAGAGCGAGGTCAGCGTCATCGTTACTCCTGTGCGCATCGCGCGATACGTGCTCTCGTAGAAGTCACCACGCCGCCGGAGGATGTGGTTGTTGAGCAGGATGTCCGAGTCGACGCTGTACCCGATCAACATCAAGAGTGCAGCGACGGTCCCGAGTGAGAGCTTGATCCCGAAGACGTTCATCAGCGCGAGCGGGATCACGATGTCCGAAAACGCCGACAGCACCACTGCGACCGAGGGGATGAACGTCCGGAACATCGCGAACACCAACACCGCCATTCCGGCGAACGCTGCACCGAGACCGAGGAAGCCGAGCCGCTGGGTTCGCGAGCCGAACGTCGCCGAGGTCCCCTGGACGGATTCGACCTCGTAGCCGGCCCGATCGGCGCTCTGCCGGATCGCGTCGGTGTCGGTCGATTGGAACGTGATGATGTAGCTGTCCTCGCCACGGACCGGCCGCACCGACTCGGGCTCGGTGGCGAAGGCACTCTCGATCGCGGCTTGGCTGTCATCGGTCACGACCTGGAGTTCGCTGCCGCCAGTGAACGCGATCCCTGGCGTCACCGGCGCACCTGTCATGACATACCAGCCGGCGAGCACCACCAGCGCGAGCGCGAGCACCGCCAGCGGGATCGCCGCGAGCTGACGGTTCGAGTACCGGGTGTACTCCACGTCCGGCACGTCGAACGCAACCATGTCCTGCGGTGCGGAACGCCTCCGAATAAGCCTTCGTATATCGCACCGAATCGCCGTGCTGCGATCCGTCGAGCGGTCCAGTCAGTCCCGGTGTCTGGCGAGCCTGACCGCCGCCAGCACCGCAACGACGCCGCCAACGAGACCGAACCCAGGACCGCCCGACGACGTGGTTTCGGTTCCGCCATCCGTCCCACCGACGATCTGTCCGCCGGTCTCGTTGGTCGTGGTGGCCGTCGTCGTTGGGGTCTGTGCGTCGGTCGTCGTTGTGTCGTCAGTCGATGTGATAGCTGGCGTGGCGGTCGCTGTCGTGGTTGCGGTCGCGGTCGGTGTCTGCGTGGGTGTTGATGTCGCTGTTGCGGTCGGCGTTGGTGTCGCTGTTGCGGTTGGCGTTGGTGTCGCTGTTGCGGTCGGGGTGGCAGTCGGCGTCGGTGTAGCGGTGGCTGTCGGCGTGGCTGTGGTCGTTGTCTGGTCCGAAACGCCACCGAATGACTCGGGATCGACCTCCTCACCGTCGATAAAGACTCTCGCGTCGCCGTCTAGTTCGAGGCCGGTAATGTCGCCGTCGATCAGGTAGGCGTCGCCACCACCGCCGAGGCGGCCGTCGATCCTGCCGTCGCCGATTTCGTCGATACCCTCGTCGACGGTGACGGCGTCGTTGTCGATTGGCGCACCGTTGCTCTTCCCGCTGCGTTCAGCGCTCCCCTCGAAGCCGACCGCGTAGGCGATCTTGTTCTCGGCACTGCCACCGACGATAGTAAGTGTGCCGGGGTCGTCCGACGTTTCGTCACTCGATCGGGTGGTCGTGTTGACCGTCAGGTCGTACCCGGTGAATCCGGTAAGGCGTGTGGACTCCGAGGAGATCCGGACGTAGTACGTCCCCGACTCAGTGACCGCGTACTGTTGTCCCGCACGCCCGCTGCCACCAAACAGGTCGGTGTGATTTCTCGGTGGTATCCCGGATGAGGAGTCATACGCGCCAGCGTTCCCGATCCGGTTCCCGTCGGAATCGTATAGCCCGATCCGGACGTTCTGGCCATATTCGGCACCGGTATTGTTCAACCCGACGATCGCGGTGAGGTTTTCGCCCGCACTCGCGTCGATTGCGAACCAGTCCTCGTCGTGGGTGTTCGTCCCGTTGATGAGCGTCGCGTTGTATTCGCCGGGTTCGATGGCTGTTGCGTCGGCTCTGTTGTCGTTCGATTCGAATCGATCCGGGGCCGTGGTTGCGACTGCCACGGCATAGCGGACAGTGTACTCGGTCTCGTAGCTGGCCCGTAGGTAGTACGTCCCAGTCTCGGGTGCCACGACGCCAATAATGGCGGCGTCTTTCGTCCCGCCAGTGGTACCGTTGCCGAGTTTCTCGCCGTCAGGACCGTACAGCGCAACGTCCGAACCTTGCGACCCGAAGCCACCAGTCACCCTGATGGCGTGACCGGCTTGTGCAGTGAACGCGAACCAGTCGTCGTCGGACTCGTTCGTCTCGCCCTCGACGAACACACGTTCATCGATTTGTGTCGCGTTCGCCCGATCGTCGTTCGGCTCGGTCTCGTTCTGTGCGTAACTGTACTGTGCCGTGACTCCCGCTGAGAACGCGCCGAACGCGAGCAGACACACCGCTGCGACGAGTAGCCATGCTCCGATCTTCTCCCGACTCATGTGGTGCTGATTTCGGGTTTTCGTTCTCGTTGAATAAGCTTTCTGTTGGCAGGATGCTTACGACCCGTTCAGGGAAGGTAGCGCACGCTCACGACACCCTCGGCCGCATCACAGCGGACTTCGACACGCTCGACGCCGAGATCGGCCGCCCGCACCAGCGTCGCCTCGTCATCGAGCACATCCGCAACCGCATCTTCGGTTCGCTCGGGCGGCACCGTGAGGACGTGAATCTCGCCGATACCCGCTCGATCGCGCCGGGTGAGAGCACCCTGTTCCTGATCGACGGCGATCTCGCGCTTCTGGGTCGTGGGTGGCTCGGCGCTCTCCTCGACAGTCAGCGATCGCCGGCTCCCGATCTCGCGGAGTTCCCACGCCACCTCCATCGGCGGTTCGGGTGCGATCGTCGCCTCGATCGCCTCGCCCGCCGCGAGTTCGCCCGCGTCGAGTGTGGGGTTCGTGGCGAGCGTGTGGACCTGTCCGTCCGACGTGTCCTTCAGCACCGCTGCATCGTCGTCGGCGTGCGTGACGAGAAAGGTTCCCTGCTTTGCCATACCGCTCTCTCGGCCGCCGACGGATTGAGGCTTTTCGGTCGCGTCGCGCGCGTGGCGGCTGTCGTCACTTCGTCAGCCGGTGGGCGACCCAGATCAGCCCCGCGGCGAGCACCGGCGGCGCGAGGCCGGCGAGCTGGGGCAGCGTGTACAGCCACTCCACGAGCGGTACGAACGCCCCGCTGATGGACTCCTGTTGGCCCGGCGGCACCGAGATCAGGAGTCCCAGATACAGCGAGCCGAAGAAGACGAACCCCGTGAGTCCGAGCGCCCTGTCGTAGCGCGTCGTCGAGCCCTCGCGGCGGTGTCGCCGCGCGACCAGGAGGATTGGTGCGAGCATCGGTCCGACCACGAACAGCCCGACCACCACGTAAAACGCCCGCGAGAGCGTCAGCGAGCCGCCGCCCGTGCCGGTCGCGGTCGCACCGAACACCGTGACGAGCGCGAGCGTCATCAGCACCGTCACCAGCATGGCTGCGAGCGTCCCGACCACGACGTATCCCCTGAACAGCCGGGAGCGACTCGCTCGGAACACGTAGGGGATCGCGGTCAGAAGCCCTGAGTACGTCGTCCCGTCGGATTCGCTGTCCTCGGCGACTCCGTCGGTCCCATCGGAGCCCTCCACCGTGCCGGAGCCGTCGGCCATGCCGAAACTCGGACGGCCGGGCGATTAAGCGCCGCGGTCGACAACGACTTTGTACCGGGACGACGCACACGAGATATGAAAATCGACATCGGCAACGCACTCGCCGCCGAGGCCAGTCCGGGAATCTCACGCGACGCGCTCTCCCGGCTTGACGACCGCGTCGCGACCTGCCACGACCGGATCGAACGCGGCCGCGACGCCGACGAGTTCGGCTACGCCGCGCTGAACCTCCCCCATACTACGGATCCCGACGCGATCACCGAGGCGGTCGCTCCCCTCCAGGGAGCCGAACACGTCCTCGTGGTCGGGATCGGCGGGAGCGCGCTCGGCGCGGCCACGATCGCGGGCGCGCTCGGCGACCGGAACGTCCACACTCTCGACAACGTCGATCCCGCGCACGTCTCGCGCATCCTCGACGAACTCCCGCTTGAGGACACCGTGCTAAACGTGGTTTCACGGTCGGGGACGACCGCCGAGACGCTCGCGAACTTCCTCGTGGCCCGCGAGGCATACGAGAATGCAGGCGTCGACTGGACCGATCGAACGGTGGTCACTACGGGCGATTCGGGGCCGCTCCGCGAGCTTGCCGCTTCCCACGACCTGCCAGCCCTCGCCGTTCCTGATGGCGTGTCGGGCCGGTTTTCGGCGCTTTCAACTGTGGGCCTCGTGCCGGCGGCGATCCGTGGCCACGATATCGAAGCGGTGCTCGACGGTGGCCGGCGCGCGGCCGATCTCTCGGGCTCGCTGTTCGAGAC
>Ga0136574_100677_pt1 | contig 12163 bp, 11 predicted proteins | sample AntDeeMetagen134_FD_101383 | JGI IMG/M metagenome (GOLD analysis project Ga0136574, IMG submission 101383) | Saline lake microbial communities from Deep lake, Antarctica - Metagenome #134 | ecosystem: Environmental > Aquatic > Non-marine Saline and Alkaline > Saline | place: Antarctica: Deep lake...
CCGGCTCGAAACCCGATCCGACACCCGCGACGAGGAGATCGCCGAACTCCGTGATCTAGAAGAGGCGGGCGAGTGTCCAAAGTGCGGCCAAGACGTCGAGGAGGCTCACGTCGAAGACGAGATCGCCGACGCCGAGGCCGACCGCGAGGACGCACAGGAAAGCATCGCCGAGAAAGAGGACACCAACGAGCGCTTACAACGCCGGAGTGGGCAACTCAGCGGGGTTCGCAGTGCGATCAACAAGACGCTCTCCTTCCGCGAGGAGACGCTCGCCGAAGCCCGCGAGCAGGTCACAGACCTCTCTGAAGAACGTGAGGACATCGCCGAAGAAATCGCCGAGCATGAAGCCGACGTCGAGACCCTCGAAACGCAGATCGAGGAGCACGAGGAAGCCGTCGAGGAGGCCACAACGGCCTTCGAGGACGCCAACGAGCACATGGAAGCGATCGCCGAGACGCGCTCGACGCTCAAGCGCGCCGATCGCAAGTACGACGCCATCACCGAACACCAGCACGCGATCGAACAGCACGAAGCCACGATCGAGCACGCCGAGGAGACAATCGAGAGTCTCGATTCACAGCTAGAAACCCTACAGGACGAACGCGACGACCTCGCCGAGCGCTTTGGCGACCTCGATGACCCCGAGGCACTCGCCGATCGCAAAGGCGAGATCGAGACGCGAATCGAGACCTACCAGCAAAAACGCGATGACACCCAAGAAGACATCGAGGAGTTACAGGCCGAACGCGCCCAACTCAAAACCCGGCGCTCGGACCTGCGTGCCCTACAGGAGGACATCGCCGAGTACGAGCGAAAGGAGCACTGGGCCGATGGCGTCCGCGAGGAGATCGAGGCCACCCTCTCGATTTACAAGAGCGTCCAATCGGAACTCCGTGAGACCTACCTTTCGTACATCAACGAGTACACCAACGAAATCTTCAAGGACATCTACAAGAACAGTAGCTACCAGCAGGTGCGGATCACCGAAACCCACGACGAGACACATGACACGTATGATTACGACATCCGCCTGCTGCGCGAGGACGGCACGACCGAAGACCCCAGAAACGCGAGTGGCGGCGAGCGCGCCGTGGTCAATCTCGCGCTCCGGGCCGGGATTTACCGGCTGATCGCCCAGATTCGCGGCGGCGATCAGAGCACGCTCCCGCCGTTCATCCTCGACGAGCCGACGACCTTCTTGGACGAGGGCCACGTCGGCCAACTCGAAGAGATGCTCGACACGATCACCGGATGGGACGTCCCGCAGGTAATCGTCGTGAGCCACGACGAGAGCCTGATCCACGGGGCCGATCACGAGTGTCTCGTGACGAAGGACGGCGACGGGGCGAGTCAGGTGGAGATGCGGCTTGCGGGCGAGCGCTACGAGAACGCGCCTACCGATGCCGACGCTGGAGAGGCCCGTGAGGACGGCGAGGAGGCGACGCCGTGAGTGGAACAGGCTGAGTCGGTCGGCGTCACCGACCTCTTCGATAAGCGAGCCGTCGCTTCTAGACCCTGATACCGTAGTGAACGCGGCTATCGCCTCGATCTTCACCGGCTCCTGCGTTGTTCGCTCTGGTTCACACCCTGCGCCATCCCACACCCTACGCCATCCCACACCCTGCGTTATTCCACACCCTGCATTGTTTCGATTGTTGAGTCCAAACCATCGGATAAATTCAACATACGCGCAACGGCATATCGGATGGGGTACATCCCAATGGCACAAAGTACCACTGCCGGACGCACGACGCACAGTTTGGAAACAACCGTCTTGCTGTTCGACGCGAAATGCGATATGTGTAGTCGCCTCGCACGAAAAATCCGCTCGCAGGCAACCACGCCGGTCGAGTTGCTCGCACTCAGCGATCCCGACGCCAAAGCGCTACTCGACGAGCACTACCCGACCGGCTGGAGTCACGACTTTTATCTGCTGGAAGGGAACGTAGCTCGAAAGGGCGTTCGCGCCCTCCCGAAGATTGCAAGCCTCGTCGGCGTGCGAAACTTCTCGACGCTGGCGTCCGACTACGGGCGCTACCTCGTCCGCAGCGAGCAGTGTGGCGAAGATCATGCCGACGAGCACGCAGAAACGACGACCGCTCGCGGGCGAAACACCTCCCGACGGAGCTTCGGCAAACTCCTCGGCGGGGCGGCAGGCACGGCACTGCTGCCTCTCTCCGGGGTAGCCAGCGCCGATACGGACACGGCGAGTTCGGTCAAAGACGCGATTCCCGACGATCTCCGCGTGAACGTCGCTCGCGTCAGACCCGACGGCGATGGCTTCGCCGTCGAGATCGAACGTGAGCAGGGTCTCGTTCGCCGAGGCGTATGGAATGACGGCCCCTCGGCCCAGAACAAAAGCGACGTCGAAATGCGAGAGGTCGATCAGCACGAACTGGTGGGCAACTCCGGCACCACTGTCGAGAAGGTCGATCTAGAGATTCGCTCGCCCGACGCGTCGTCGGCCCACGAACGAGCGCTGCGGGAGAGCGGCAGCGACGACTCGGCGGTCGGGGCAATGCGGCGCTACGGCTTACAACTCGATCGGCCTCGCAACACGCTCAGCCTCAACAGCGGATACGGCCCGATGCTGGTCGATGGCACGCCCAGTATCGAGGGCACGCTCTCGGGGGAGATCAGCCACGATCTCGCCGAGCCAGTGGTCGATTTCGTCACCCTCGAAACGAGTGACGAGGCAAGCATGGAGACTCATCTGGAGGCGTACATCACGGGCCTGCGTGCCTACAGCGAACACTACGCCGCTCGGAACGACAAGAAGTTCGCCCAGATCTACGCGAATCTCGCAAAAGAACTCAAGGAGGTCTCCCCGGAGTTCCTCTCTTCGCTCGACGAGGACGCGGAGATGGCACCGATCCAGAACACGCTGGCGATCTCCAGTCTTCCCTCGTGGACGTACTACGTCGAGTCGCCGAGCGCGTCGAGCGGCTCTCGCCAAGATGTCACCACGAACGGAACCGTCTGTAACTGTAGTTGCTGTCCTGCCGGGTGCTGTTCGGGCTGTGACTGTGGGTGTAGTGTCTGTGTCGGCTTCCCGCCGATCAGTTGTGGCTGTGATTGCTGTGTCATCGGCTGCGGAGCCGGCTGTGGCTGTGGGTGCTGTTACTGCCCCTAGCTCCCGACGAATCGGCTCCCCGTGGCATCCTTCGGTTCTTCCGTTTCGTCGCTGCCGTCGAGCGAAAGGTTCGATAGTCTCGTACAGGGGCGTGCCGTCTCAGAACGGACCTGCGTTGCGGCGGTGCTCGTTGCTGCTGGCTGCTCGAAAAATCGAGGTGTGCCGTTCACCCGCGATAGTTCTGAATCAGGAACCACGCCGCTGCGACGGCGGCCAGCACCCCGATGATAGTCGGAACGAACTGACCGGGTTGATTCCAGTCCCACCCCAATACTGTTGAGCCGAGGATGGCGATGACGACCACCACGATCCCGACGACGGTTCCAATCGATGACGTATCACGCTCGAATATCGACGCCATATCCCTACTACGAGCCCGATACCTATAAAACTTAGTATTATTGATATATATGAGATAGCCGTCGCTGCTCGATTGGCGACCCCCGAACCGACCGCGCTACCGACGGGTGGGCATCCATAGCCCGTAGAGAATACAGACCAATCCGATCAGTTGGCTCACGCTCCCGGCGATCCCAAAGAGGAAATTCACGAGACCGAGCGACTGTGGGGCGATCTGAGCGATTTCGGGAAGGACGACGAAGCTTACGAGGAGCAAGACCGGCGTCCAGAACGTGAGAACGAAGCCGGCGGCGACGAAGGCCATCGGACGACTTCGGTTGCGTCGATACCCGCGAAAGGCGACATACGCCACCGCGAGACCCAACACGGTCGTGAGCACGTTCAAGACGAGCGCAATGGTACTCGACAGCCCGCCACTGAATTGGAGTATGACGCTTATCATCACACTCACATCCCCTCGATGAAGCTAGTGAAACGATCGGCCATCCCCTCTCGCTGTGTCACAGTCACATCTAGTCCCGACTCGGTGAGATCGATTTCGACGCGATCGAGCGCGGCCCGATAGATACTGTAGTGGTGGCCGTCGGCGGCGACCTGTGTTTGTTCGCTCACGAGGCCGTGTTCGCTCAGTTCTTCGAGACGCCGGTAGATCGTCGGCGGCGAGACCTCACAGCGCTCTTCGAGTTCGTTCGCGGACAGGGGTTCACTCATGGTTTCGACGAGGATTTGCCGAGCACAGTCGTCATCGAGGAGACGAATGACATCGCTCACATCGGGGTCCGTATCTGTGTCGTGCATCGATGGCTACGGTCTTCAACTCCGTTACTGACTTTCAGCGGGTGAAACTCGGCTCCGGACGCTATACGATGGCGCTTCATATTAAGATGTATGGCACAGGACCATACTCGGCGGTCGATACTTCGGGTATTGCCAGCACTCGCGTTTGGACTACTCGCCGGGTGTTCGGGCGTCGTGAGCAATTTCACCGGCCCGCCACCGGATCTCGTTGTGTTCAACCGGACGAGTGGGTCGATCACCACCTCGGTCGCCGTCCGTGAACAGGCGAACAACGACTCGGTTTTTTCAAAGCAGACCGACATCGACTCGAACAAGGCGGCAGAGTATGCCGACGCACTTCCCGCTTCGGGCGACTATACCCTACAGGTCGATACCAACGGTGGGCTGTCGGGGACGCACGACTGGACGATTGGTTCGGAGGACCAGTCGATGCAGGTCCGTGTTCAGAATGACTCGATGAATTTCGATACGGTGTCACCATGATGGGGCCGAACGCTTCCCGGAGGAGTGGGACGCTTGTGTCCGGTGTCTCCATGTGCCAGAGATCCAACCGACCGCCGGCCCGGCTCACCCGCTCGGGGCCGCTGGCCAAACATCCGCGTGGTTGAAATGGATAGCGAACTCGACGATTCCACGCTGGATGAGGTCTGTTTTTTCACACGCTCGCCCAGCCGGGTGCGAATATTGGAGTTGCTTCGCAAGCGCGAGACCGACCTAGCGGACATCCGCTCACACCTGAATATCTCGCACTCGACTGCCCAACGGAACCTCCGCGACCTGATCGATCGCCAGTACGTCGTGGAGAACACTACTCAAGCGACCTACCTTTCAATAGCGAGAGAGTCCCGTCCTGAGGCCGGAGGCCGAAGGGCGGGCGTGAATCGCGTAAGCTTTCCAGTGACCTTTCACAACCAGCGGCCACCCGACAGTAGCCGTTCTGGATATTCCACGTTCATTTTTACTACGGATACCGCGTACTTATGTTGGCGTAGCACAATAGGCTACGTATGGCGATTCGGACTGTCATTCGCACCCACCGCGCTTCCATTCGGAACCAGCGGCAGGTGCACGACGGTCTCGATGAACTTGGTTTCGCCGCCGCAAAGCTCTGGAACGTTGGGCGATGGGCCGCCCAACGAGTCTGGGATGCTTGCGGCCAGATTCCCGGCGCAAACGCGCTTATGGCCTACCTTAAAAATCACGAACGCTACGCGGACCTCAATTCTCAGTCCAGTCAACGAGTTCTTCAAGAACTCGGTGAGGCGTTCAAAAGCTGGTATGGCAAGCGCGACAACGGGGATGCGAAAGCGAACCCGCCCGGCTACCGTAAGAACGGCGACGAGCACCCACGCTCGACGGTCACGTTCAAAGAAGACGGCTTCAAACACGACGCCCAAAACGGCTACATCCGTCTCTCAAAGGGGCGAAACACGAAGGAGTACTGGTCGGATTTCGTCCTGTGTGCCTACGACGCCGACCCGGACGTTACAATTGAGAACGTCCAAGTCGTTCGTGCCGTCTTTGAACACGGTGAGTGGCGGTTGCACATCGTCTGTCGCCACGAAATCGAGGTCAAATCACCCGGCGACCACATTGCCGGAATCGACCTCGGGATATGCAACATCGCCGCCGTGTCGTTCGGCGACGAGTCGTTGCTGTACCCCGGTGGCGCGCTCAAAGAGGACGAATACTACTTCGGCAAACAGCGCGCGAAGTGTGACGACTCGTTCTCCCGCGAAGCGCAACGGTTGGACCGGAAGCGAACCGACCGCCACACGCACTTCTTGCACGCTCTCTCAAAACACATCGTCGCCGAGTGTGTCGAACGCGGTGTCGGGACGCTCGTGGTGGGCGACCTCGGCGGCATCCGCGAGGGCGAAAACGGCGACCCGACGAATTGGGGCGACCACGGAAACCTCGATTTGCACGGGTGGGCGTTCGACCGTTTCACGACGATGCTCGACTACAAAGCCGAAGCCGAAGGTATCGAGGTTGAACCCGTATCCGAACGGGATACGTCGAAGTCCTGTTCAGTTTGTGGCCGATGTGACGACAGCCAGCGCGTCGAACGCGGGTTGTACGTCTGTGACAACTGTGGGTTGGTTGCGAACGCCGACACGAACGGCGCGGAAAACATCCGACAAAAGGTACTCCCGAATCCTCAGCGAGAGGATAGGGATAACGGCTGGATGGCACAGCCAGCGGTTCGTCTGTTCGACAAAACGCGAGGAGGCTTTCTCCCGCGTAAACAGATGGACTGCGAACCATAATATCCCAAACGCGGTCGGGAAACCCCGGCGTGAACGCCGGGGAGGATGTCATTCGATCAGCGTTCCGGGCGAAATTCTGTATCACCACCTTCGAGACATCTGTACGTTCGTCGATGCGACGATCTCGCTCTGTGAGTTCTGTCGGTGCTTCCCGAAGCGGATTCCCCTCTCGCCGGATCGACTCGGCGATGTAACGATCACGACGGTTACTCGATCCCGGCCCTTCCAACCGCTCTATCGCTTTGTCGAGCGACTGGAGGATGCTACAACGGCTCGATTGGTAAACTACCCCACCCTGCTCGCTCGCGGGATACCCCGCTCGCTCCCTGAGGGTGGGGCTTTGATGTGGACTCCCGGTACTTACTCCGTGGCAATACGCCGTGGAGAGGTGCCGTTCAACGTCCCACCATGTATACGCACGTCTACTGGTGCGTCTCCGTTCGGCGACTTGGGCGACGAACGGAGTCTGTGTTGTCGGTTCCGGGCGTAGCGTAGCCCGATGTTTTTCGCGGCGTTGTAGTCCGCGTTGACCTCGTAGCCGCACTTCCGGCAACAGAAGCGCTCGCCGTCGCGGTTCTCGCGGACGGTGAACCCACAGTCGAGACGAGAACACCGCTGGCTGGTGTGGTTCGGTTCGACCTGTTCGACGGCAACGCCGCGTTCGGGGGCTTTGTACGAAACGAACTCGAAGAGACGACGAAACGCCCAAATGTGGTGCCACTTCGCTTGCGAAAGACGGTCGCGGATGTTCGTGAGGTCCTCGAACACCATCACGTCGCACCCGGTTTCGACGGCTTCGCTCACGAGTTCGTTGGCGACAGTGTGGAGGTGCTGCTTGCGCCACGCGCGTTCGCGGCGACCGAGACGCTTCATGGCGAGGTGGCCCGCTTGCGTCTCGCGCTGTTGCATGGCGACGCGGCGTTTTTCGAACTCCCGAACCCAGTGGTCGTACTCGTCGCCCTGCCAGAACGTGCCGGTCGAAGCCACTGCCAGCGAGTTCACGCCGAGGTCGATACCGAGGACCGTTTGAAGCGGGTGCTCGGTATCTGTCGAACCTCGTTTGTCGGCGTCCGCGTCGGTGTCGTACCGCCGCGTCGAAACGTGAATGTAGAACTCGTCGGTGGGGGCGTCGTACCGAAGCGTGCTCTCGCAGAACTCGTACTCCTCGTCCAAAATGTACCGTTCGTAGGGCGTCGGACTCGCCGACGGCAGTACGAACGGACACACGACGCGGCCTTCGAGGGTCGAAAGCGACACTTCGCGCCGCCGGAACGTCGCGCACCGCCGGTCGTAGTCCATCGTTTCGGACGTGAACGCGGGACGAGAGACGCGTTGGCCGTTCTTCCAGCGTTCGACACACCCTTTGACGGCTTCGACACCGCGTTTGATAGCGGCTTGGACGAGTTGAGATTGAAGCTCCGTCTCGTCGCGGAGGTCGTCGTAGAGCGCGTCCCGCACGTTGCGCTTGTGGGTGCGGCACTCGCGGTGATCGGTGTCGTTCCAGCAGAACGCGGCGGTACGGTTCGCACAGTGCAGATACTGTTCGGCGGTCGCGTGGAGTGCGTCGCGTTGCTCGTCGGAAACAGCGAGTTTCACAACGGCAGTTCGACGCACTTCCACACTTCAGATAAGGTGTGACGCTACTTAAATACACCGTTCGGGAGTCGGGTAGCCGACCCCGGACAGACGACGGTTGCAGAGGCTCACAAACCAGTCGCGCTCCTCTCCCTCCTACTCGCGCCTTCGTTCCGCCGACCGGCGGAACGAAGGCGCTCGTTGAGGAGGGAGGCTCCGCGCTTGAGGTTCGCTGAATCCGGGGAGCAACCCGACGTATATCGATGCGCTCGCCGCCCGGCTCGAAGATCCCGGCCCCGAGACGAAGACGGAGATTGTCCTCTCCGAAGCGTCGGCGACGGATTTTCAGACGTGGTGTGGAATATCTCCCTCGAAATCGAACGCTGGGGCCAATACGGAGGTCCTTATCGCTGAGACGCTCCCCCGTTTCGGAATCGCGTTGCTTGATTCAGCGGCCCTGCTCGTCTCGTACAATCGAGACCACAAGACACACGCCATCTTGGAGGTCGAAGACGATCAGTCCGACCTCTACGAGTGGGCACTCGACGAATATACGACACAACGAGAGGGTGTTGTATGCTCCGGCGCTCAGAGTGCGCCGAACGTGACGAACGAGCGTCGTGGGTAGAAACCCAAACTATCGATGACTGGTGGTAGTGGTGCTCACGAGTACCGTTCTTGAAAGTCATGTTCGCGGCGCATGAGTTCTTCAACACCATCTTCGAGGATACCCTCTCCGAGCGCCGACGCTCGATAGTACGAATACAGACCCGCTGCATCCGCCTCTTTGCGCTTGCGATTTTGCACGAGACCGACATCAACGAGGTGGTCGAGATGATAATGCAACGAGTTGGCTTCGAGAGCAAGACTCTCTTTGAGGGCGTTCGCACTGAGGTCGCCGTTGTACGTGAGCGTCCGGAGGATGCGATAGCGCGTTTCGTTCCCGATCGCCGCCTGCATATCGAGGTACTCCTCCAGTGAAAGCACGCTATCTTCGGGGAGGCTCCCCGAGGGTTCGACCGGCTCCGCCGCATCCGCGTCCGGCGCTGTTTCGGCCATACCTCCTCGTTGGATGGCACTCCACTTAACGGTTGGTGAGTCATCTATCGCTGAAAAGACGGCTTTTTATACGCCGTATCGGTACGATGCGTATGCGAGAACGTGTCGTTGACGCGCTCGAACCGACGAAATACCGGCAATTTCTGGTGTACGTCATGGGGCCGTACAAGCCGTTCGACCTCGACGCGATGGTCCCCGACGACGTTGACCCGGCGGACCTCACTGCGCCGTGGCTCGCCGAGTGGGACGACGAGACCGGCGAGTACGCGGCGGCGGACGTGCTCGCGCTATTGAAACGGGTCAGGGATCGCCTGCGCGGTGAGGCGAAGCTCAACGCGTATCTCGCTATCGACATCGGAATCGACCTCGATGAGATGGACGCCGCCTCACAGAGTATTGCGTTTGCGCGTGCGAGCAACGCCATCGCGTTCGTTGCGCCACAGGTCGGTGACAACCTCGGTCTCGGTATCGAGGTGGGATCGGTGTTGGAAGCACTCGATGACGACGACCGCGAGCGGGTCGTGTTCGTCCACGAGGATGGTGTTCGGAGCGCGATGATCGCGGGTATCTCGCGGCGATGGGACGCGACGGTGTATTCCTATGTGGACGAGGATGACCTCGTGCGCCAACTCAGAACGTTCGCCATCGACATCATGAACCGGGAAGAAACGGGGTCGTTGCCGTCACGAGAGAGGCTCTGAGAAGCAGGGCTGGTCACGAACGACGGACGCGCCGACCGGCAACGCCACGGTAGGTCCGTTCGCCTTGTAGGCGTGGGCCGTCGGAGGTTTATGTGAAAAGCAGGCGCAAAACCTCGCCCTTTAGGGCGGGGATACGCGCCGTGCGCTGTCCCGTGAGACTGTGCAACCGCCAGCTACCCGTCGATGGCTGGCCGGATATTCGTCGTCGGTGTCGAATCGGTATCTTTAGATTCATGGGCCACATAACCAGTTATGGAGCCAGAGTTAGATGCGAACCATCCGAACATTCGAGGCCACCATCCCGAACCAGCAACAGGTTCGTGACGACCTCGATGCACTCGGTTGGGCCGCGTCGAAACTCTGGAACGTCGGTCGCTACTACACACAAGATGTGTGGGACGAAACGGGCGAGATCCCCGATGACGGGGAACTCAAAGCCGAACTCAAGGGCCACGAACGCTATACGGACTTACATTCACAATCCAGTCAGCGCGTTCTCGAAAAACTCGCTGAAGCGTTCAACGGCTGGTTCGGCAAGCGTCGGAACGGCGATAGCCGTGCCCGACCGCCCGGCTACCGCAAACGCGGCGATTCGCACCCACGCTCTACCGTGTCGTTCAAAGCGGCTGGCTTCAAACACGACGAAAAGTATCAGCGCGTTCGCCTCTCGAAAGGCCGAAACCTCAAATCCCATCGCTCGGACTTCGTGCTTTGTGAGTACGAGATTCGCCCCGACGTGGACCTCACCGAGTGGGACATTCAACAGGTTCGGGCCGTCCACAAGCACGGTGAGTGGCGGCTGCAATTCGTCTGTCGAACCACGATTGACCCGGACGCACCGGGCGACAAGGTTGCCGGAATCGACCTCGGGATATGCAACTTCGCCGCCGTTTCGTTCGGCGACGAGTCGTTGCTGTACCCCGGTGGCGCGCTCAAAGAGGACGAATACTACTTCGCCAAGAAGTGCGCCGAAACGGACGATTCGTTCTCACGGGAAGCGCAACGGCTCAACCGGAAGCGCACCGAACGCCGCGCGCATTTCCTCCACACGATCTCGAAAGAGATTGTGGCGAAGTGCGTCGAGCGTGGCGTCGGGACAATCGTTGTGGGCGACCTCGGAGGCATCCGTGACGATGAGAACGGTGACCCGACAAATTGGGGCGACCACGGGAACATGGACCTGCATGGGTGGGCGTTCGACCGTTTCACCACGATACTCGAATACAAAGCCGAAGCCGTCGGAATTGAAGTCGAACCCGTGTCCGAACGGGACACGTCGAAGTCGTGTTCGGCCTGTGGTCGGTGCGACGACAGCCAGCGCGTCGAACGCGGGCTGTACGTCTGCGACGAGTGCGGAACGGTGGCGAACGCGGACACGAACGGCGCTGAGAACATCCGACAAAAGGTACTCCCGAATCTCGCCACGGATGGCGGCGATAGGGATAACGGCTGGTTGGCACAGCCAGCGACCCGTCTCTTTTCACGAACGCGGGGAGCGTTCTTCCCACGTTCCGAGGCGAGTTGCGAACCCTAATATCCCAACTACGGTAGGGAATCCTCGCCCTTCAGGGCGGGGAGGATGTCAACCCGGATGGCGAACAAAACCACCGTAGAACCCCGATGGATGACGATACAGCCGACCCAGACCGTCCCGACTGGCTGCCCGAGGCATACGACCCCGACGCACCGCTTCGAGAGCGCTTGCCGATCATCGCCGCAATCGATGGTGGGATCGAACTTCACGTTGCGGACCAGCGGGGGACCGTCGAGGTCGTCGGCAGTCCCAAGCATTTCAGCGAGAACAGCGCGGGCGCGATGACGCTCGACGCCGGGCGAGGCGGCGACGACTCGCAGTGGTCGTGGGAGATTACCGTGCCCGCCGTCGGCGCGGGCGAGCCGGTCCTCCGGCGTGTCGATCCTGAACAGGATTTCGAGGACTACGAAGCCACCAAGCAGCAGTGGTTTACGGGCCTCGACGTGCGGATCTACGGGATTGATGCCGACCGAATCGAGGAGGCACCCGCCTGATGGCCGATTCGGCCCCGACACCCGTCCAACGACAAGGCCGACGAGTCTCACAATTTAATACAGGAGCGTGTTTCGAGGAGTTATGACCGGAGTCGTGGCGAGAACGCGTTTTATATTGCTCCGTTGATCACCGGTTCCGTCTGGTGATTTCATCGCTGAATTCAGGGGAATTGGACGCCTTCTTGCGGTATGGAGCGTTTACGACAACGCGCGAAGAAGTATCGAGAACTTGCCAAAGA